>Ga0207144_1041_pt1 | contig 28285 bp, 24 predicted proteins | sample Alteio_BWMinHeat_FD_153583 | JGI IMG/M metagenome (GOLD analysis project Ga0207144, IMG submission 153583) | Enriched cells from forest soil in Barre Woods Harvard Forest LTER site, Petersham, Massachusetts, United States -... | ecosystem: Environmental > Terrestrial > Soil > Temperate forest >...
GTAGTTAGGATTGGGAAAAGGTAAAAAATGTTTAAATTGGTTAAGTTATTTACGATAATTGGAATTTTTTTGATTGCTTCTGTAGAGGGTGCAGGGCTTCAAGAAAATGAGGGTGGGTTGTCTGATGTTAATCAAGGAATCAGGGCGATAGAAAAGGAAACGGCAACGGCAACGGACAGAGGGATTGATGATGGGTCTCCATCGACGGTAGAGCTTGTGGGTAGGATAGTGGTGTATTTATTGCTTTTGGTGGCTATTGGGGTTGTTGTATTGCATTTTTTTAGACAGGGAAGGTTTATTAAAAGGGTTTGTGGAAAGGGAAATGCATTGAAGGTTTTGGAAACGCGTATGCTTGGTAATAAGCAATTTCTTGTTGTTGTTGAGTATGGGGAGCACAAAGTTCTTCTTGGAGTAGGACCTGGGATGATCAAGAAGCTTTGTTTTTTAAATGATGGTAAAGGAAAGCTGTTGGCTGACAAAAGAGATTAATAATTGTTAAGGCGATAGAATTAAGTATCGTACTCGGCGTCATATATGGGTTTTTCTTGTAATCGCTTGAATGTTGTTTTTTTCGTTTGGGTCGACGAGTTGTAAATTCGGGTGATGCAGCGCGATATTAATAAAATGAAAGAAAGTATGATAGTGAACAGTGTAATGGTGATCAAAAGCAATAGCAGTTTAATTGTTATTCCAAATTTACGCATTTATTTTGATCTTAGGTTAAATAGCATGAATCGCTCTACCGTCGAGGGCGAGGGCGGCTTCTTTAAGGGTTTCGGCGAGGGTAGGGTGGGCTGCGATGGTGCGGGCTAAGTCTTCCGCGCTGCCTCCGTATTCCATGTGGGCGACGGCGGGAGCGATGAGTTCGGAGGCGTGGCGGCCGATGATTTGGACTCCTAGAAGTTTATCGTTTTTAGCATCGGCGATGACTTTGACCATGCCTTCGCTGGCATCTGAGGCGAGTGCTCGGCCGTTGGCGGCGAAGGGAAATTTACCAATTTTTACTTGGAGGCCTTGTTCTTTAGCCTCTTGTTCGCTGATGCCTACGCTGGCGAGTTCTGGGTCGGTGTAGATGACGTTGGGGATGATGGTGTAATTGACGTGGCCGGATTTGCCTGCGATGAGTTCAGCTAGGGCGACGCCTTCTTCTTCGGCTTTGTGGGCTAGCATTGGGCCGTCGGTGACGTCACCGATAGCGAAGATACCTGGGACGTTTGTTTTAAAATGGTTGTCAGTGACGATGCGGCCCTGTTTGTCGCGTTCTATGCCCAGATTTTCTAGTCCGAGGCCTTCGGTGAAGGGTTTTCGGCCGACGCAGACGATGATTTTATCGGCTGGGAATTCGAGTTCTTTGCCGGCTTTTTCTGCGGTGAGGATAGTAGTTTTGGCTTTGGTTTTGATGCCGGTGACTTTGGCATCGAGTTCGAATTTGATGCCTTGTTTTTTGAAGATGCGTTCGGCCATTTTTGAGATTTCGTGGTCGAATGTGATGGCGACGCGAGGGAGAAGTTCGACGATAGTCACGTCGCTTCCAAGGCGGCTCCAGACTGAGCCGAGTTCTAGGCCGATGGCACCGGCGCCGACGACGACGATTTTTTCTGGAATGGAGTCAAACGCAATAGCGTCGTCGCTTGAGACGACTATTTTGCCGTCGAATTTAAGGAAGGGGAGCTCGATGACTTGTGAGCCGGTAGCGATGATGATGTTTTTGGTATTAAGGACATTGTTACCTGCTTTGACTTGGGTTGGGGAGATGATTTGGGCTGAGGCGTGGATGACGTCGATTTTATTAGCTTTTAAGAGAGCTTTGATGCCGTTGCGAAGTTGGTCGACTACTTGATTTTTTTTGGTCATTAGGGCGGGGAGGTCTGGTGATAGGCCTTTGACTATGATGCCGTTAGAGGCTGCTTTGTGAGCGATGGTGTGATAGAGTTCGGTGGAGTAAAGAAGGGCTTTGCTGGGGATGCAACCGACGTTGAGGCAGGTGCCGCCGAGGTTGGAATGTTTTTCGATGACGGCGACTTTGAAGCCGAGTTGAGCTGCGCGGATGGCGGCTACGTAGCCACCTGGGCCACCGCCGATTACGATGATATCAAAAGTACTGTTTGTCATGTGAGAATTTTTTTAGATTCTGTTTAATGTAAAGTTTAATTGACAAGAGTCTTTTAGTTTTAGGCTAAAAGTCGAGATTAATATATAGACTTTCGAAGGAAGTTTGGTTAATTCAGAGCGGTTGCGTTGCGGTAGAAGTTGCTTTGATTTTCCATGTGGGTGCTGTGTTGGTCCTGGATGTTATTGTCGTTGTCGAGTATTAGGCGAGAGCCGTCGGCGAAGTTAATGGATTTGACGCGGTGTGGGCTATTGGGAGCAAAGTGGGATTCGATGCTGAGCATTTCTCCGGAAGCTTTGATGATGAGAATGAGGTCGTCACCGTCGCGTGCGAGAGCGACATCTTTGGGTGTTAGGCCGGTGAGGATGTTGACAGTACTATCTTGAGAGCTGTCTGACGGGATATAGTGGGATCCGAGGTTTTTTCCCCAGAAGTGGTCGTTGATTGAGTGTTCTGGATTTTTTGCACAGGCCTCGAGGCGGTCTAGGAGTTTTTGGTTGGCGTTATAAATATTGTCTTTTACTTCGGAATAGTGAAGTCCGAATTCTAGGGCGTATCTGCGGGATTTTTGATAGTCTAGAGTGTTTTCAAAGAAGTTGTCTAGGAGTATTTTTTGGCGATTTATTTTGCCTTCTTCTTCGCGGAAGTAGGCACGCTCGGGGTGGAATTGAACTCCAATGAGGTTATGGCCATAGGACACGGATTCGGGGATATTTTTGTCTTTTCCTGAGATGGCGCCGAGTTTGACGTTGTGTCCGAGTTTGTTTTTTACTCCTGCGAAGTCGTGAGCAACGTCAGCGTTTTCAGCTGAAATATTGTCGAGTTGGCATTCTTGGAGTGCCTTAGCTCTTTCATGAGGGAGGAGTGTCATGAAGTGGGGGATGGAGCCTTTTTCGAAGTGGACGGTGATGGATCCTCCATGGCCTTGGACTGGCTGGAGGTATCCTTCGTTATTGAGTATCAAGTGTTGACTGCCTGCGCAGATGCCTAGGTATGGGATATCGTGTTTCTTGGCAAAGGAAATGACTCTTTGGTAGAGACGTTCGTGATCTTCCATGCGCTTTTCATCCATGTCTTTGAGGGAGAATTCAGGTAGTTTTGGATAAGAGTCGCCGGCACCTGGGTTGATGAAGCCGCTGAATTTTATCATAATGGAGTCGTCGGAGGCTAGTTGTTCGGTTAGTGGAACTATGAAAACATCGGAGTTTTGCTCCATTAGTTTTGAAGCCACGCCGCCAATTCCGTCTGCGAAGTGGTAGCCATGGTTGGTTATACCGATAAGGGCAGAGTCTTTTGGGACAAAATTACTAAGAGTGTATTTGATGATTTCATCTGTGGAATTATTTAGGACGGCTTCGAGTTCAGTTGTGATTGTTGTGTTCGTTTGCTCGAGTGTCCATCTTAGGGTTGTGGAACTGCCGGAGAGTCCTGCGCTGATGATGCATCTGGGTTCCATTTTAGCGCCTTTTTCTACAAGGTATTTTGCTATTTTTATTTCAGGATCGTATCCTTGTAAAGCTTGGTTCAGGGCCATTAGATTATCGGGATTGGCGCCTTTTTCAATTAGATGTTGAACGACTTTGACAATGCCGCCTCGTTGGCTATCGCTTCGGACTCCGGCGACTAAGGCATTAGGGTCTTGGATATTGGCGCCATCTTCGAGAAGGAAGTCGATTAACTCTACATTGGAACTACCGCAGGCTGCGACGAAGATTGCAGAGTGTTTTGTGTTGTAGCCTTTGTCTTTGAAATATTTGATTAAATCAAGGGAGCCTGCTTGTGCGCAGTCGGCTATATGAAGGCCGGTGATTTTGAGGCCGTGGGTGATGAGCAGTTCGAGGAGTTCGATCTTTGGATCGGCCCGAATGGAGAGGTTTTCAGTATTGCTATACAATAGGAAATGCATTCCATCTATTTTATCGAGGGCTGCATTAGGGTCTACGCCATGTTCTAGGTAATAGTTTAGGGCTTGTTTGTTTCCTGACTGTATTGCAAATGTGAGGCCAAAAAGATTGATTTCTGCTGCTGAATTTGGATCTGCAGTATAGCCTTTTTGGAGGAGGTTATTGAAGAGAGTGCCGTTAATAAGTTTGGCTGCAGCAGCGAGAACTGCTGGGTGACCGTGTGCGTTAAGTGTATTTAGGACATGGTTGAGCATATTGGTGTTGCCTTGTTCTGTGCTCATGACTGCTGCGGCTATTATATCTTCGGCTTCGATATCATTGTTGTTTTCTGTTACTGTTTCCAATTTGATTCCGTATTGAGATAAAAATTCCAGAACATCAAAACGTCCGTTTTTGATTATTTCAAAGAAAAACTTATTAAACTCTGGATGCTTTAAGACCAATGCAGGGTCCTTTTGTATGAGAAGCTCGAGGGCTTTGAGGCCATTGTCTAATGCGGATAGATGGGTTAGTAGCTTATTACAGTTGTGTTCTAGCAATAGCATTATGAGGTTTGTGGATAGTCCTTTGACAAGGGAGAGGTTGGGTGTTTGCACTGTTCTTTGGGTCTTTGGATCCCAAGATTGGTGCATATAATTGTGAAAAAGCATATAGCCTGCGTCTGGGACTTCGTTTGGATAGTGAGTTATTGCAAATAGGGCAGTTTCTTCATCGCATTTTTGTATAATACTGCTTAGAGTGTAGGAGTTTAGCAATTCGAGTCCATGCTGATCTCCAAATTGAAGAAGAGTCAGGACTAGGTCTGGTAAAAAGTTAGGGGCATTAGCCATGATGGAGTGGAATGTATTGCTCCATGCGTGGTTGTTTGCATCAGTGACTTCGATAGCGCCTAGGAGGGTTAGTGCAAGTTCTTTATTTTTGTTTATTATTACATCGTTAATTTTTGCTGCAATGATTGATGTGTGTAGTTTTAAGTCTAAGCCGTTGGCTAGTAATTGATTTAATGAGTCTGATGATAGCGATTTGAGATCTTGCGGAGTTTGATAGTCTCGGACATTGTATCGAAGTGTTTTAATGATGTGAGGGTATTTTTCAATTAAAAATGCAGCTGTTTCGTCATTGCTAGTTGAGAGTGCCTTTACTAGATCCTCTTTATTTGAGATTGCTTCGACATTTTTACTTTTCGCAAATTCGATGATAGATTCAAGTGCTTCGATTGATAGATTAATTGAAGCTGATCTTATTATTACGGACTTAATTATTTGTTCGCTTGTGCTTATAAGAGGTATTTGTTCCAGTAATGAATTTATGGATTCCGCGTGTTCGGTAGGATTGGCGTCATTGGTTGTTGATAGGTCTTTAATTTTATCACAAATAGTAGATGCATATACTTCTAGGTTTAGCCCATTTTCAAGTAAGAGGTTTAAATTCTCCATTGAAATTTTTGAGCTTAGAGTAGTGTAGGGGGAGATGGAATTGATTTTTTCTGGGTTATTTTTTATTATCATGGATGCGGTTTCTTGATCACAGCGTTCTATGATACTAATGAATTTGTAATCACTTAGGTCCAGTTTAATGTTTTTTGAATAAAGAAAGCGTAATAAATCTACAGTGCTTTCAGGGGAGTAATAATATGATTCGTAGTCACGTTTTAGTATTGAACTCCACATTTCTTTATCGTCTTCATTAAAGACTAATTTCCCTAGTAATTCTTTGAGTTTGTTGGTAGTGGTGTACGTGTATCCTGAGAGATCTTTTATTTTTTCGCAAGTGACTACCACGTATAGTTCTATTTTAAGACCATTGTTTAATAGTAGATTTAATCGTTCTTGAGGTATTGATTTTAGTTTATCTTTGGTCTTCGAATCATCGTTTAGTGTTTGAATGAGATGGGGATAGTTTGTCATAATGAAAATGGTTGCTTCATCACTGTGAGTGATTATGTCTAGTAAGTCAGAGGTATTTGAGAATAGTTCGATATTTTTATTTTTTGCAAATTGGATGAGTGATTGAATGGCTGCAGTATTATTTTCTTGTGTGAGGTCTTTAATTTTTGATTTGATGATTGAGGTATAGCTTTCTATGCTTAACCCATTGTCTAGTAGTAGGGTGAGTGCTTCTGCAGATAAGGATTTAAGGCGGTTACTGTATCCCCCTCGATTTATTTCGGTAATTGCATCCTTATAATATTGGATTGAAAATAGTGATAGATTTTCTTCGTTGAATTTCAATATTTCTAGAAAGTTATTGGTCTGTTTGTAATAATAATAAGACGGCTGATTATGAAAGTCGTGTTTGTAGCCAAATTGTAAGAGTGGAAGTACGATTTGAGGAGATGATTCAAGGGCCTCTTGAATCATGAATTCCCATGCAGATTTAAGATATTCATCAGCATCTGTGTTGCTTAGCACAGATGCTAGGGCTTGAGCATCATTAGCTTTTATGGCCTTTTTGATAAGGGCTGTATCTCCTAGTGCGAAATTTGATATTGTTATTATTAGTAGTGTTAAAATCTTTTTCATTTTGTTTGTGTAATTATTTAATCGTTTATGATATTTTAGTTTTTTATTTTTGTAAATAAAAAATAATTTAAAATTACTTTTTATTTTCCAGGTCAGGCAATTATACTGATATTTCAAGTGAATTATTATTTATCCAAAAATATCAGACAGTGATTTATTTCTATTATCTAATGAATTACTTTTACAAACTTACTTTTAAAGTAGGCGTAAAGTAAACTTAATTGAACAATTGCTTGATGGCAGTTGGATTGCTGAATTATTTGCGTTATCTATGTAGCACGATTTGAGGTTAGGAAATAACTCAGCTTTTGACGCAATGATGGTTACAAGCTCTTGAACTTCAGCAGTGTCTTGCTCCGTAACAATAGGAATTTTCAGGTGTTTTAGGCACTTTAATCTGAATTTTTTTTCTTTATTGTTAATATGAGATATAAATGTTTCTATATCTGTTTTATTGTATAAATATAATTCAATCTTGGGGTTTGCAGTTAAGTATTCTTTGGTTACAGAGATAAACTGTTCTACATTAAGACTGGCTAAAGTATAAGGTGGAGTAGTAGCATGTAGTACAGTGCGTTCTTGTCCTGCAACGAAGCAGTCTATTCCAGTGGTAGCTCTTCTTGCCCTGATTGGAGAGGAATTGCTTGGGGGTTCATTGGAGATGTGCCGTAGTTCAGTCCCGGGGGTGGAAGAGGACCGGGTTCTAGGATGATTAGCTGGTGTAGTACTAGTTTTTGAGCTAAACATATTCAAATAAATTAGGATATTAGTAATTGCAATTAAGGAGTTATGTCAATCTTAAAGATTAGTTTTTGAAGTTTTCCAAGCTTGGAATGGAATGGATAGGGGGGTGAATCTTGACATTTGTCGCTGAGATAGCTATAACTGCTGCTTAATGTATGAAATTGATATTTTATTGGCATCGTTTTTTGGGGCATTGGCAGAAGGATGCAAAGCTATGGCTTCTTTTGATGGTTCTTTTGGGGCTGATTAGAGGGGTACTGTGTGGGTTGTTTGCTGATCAAATGGGGGCAGAGGCTGGATTTAGTGATATAATTAGCTGTATTATGGGGGGAGCGAAGTTTGATGCGCGGTTTGCTTTGATGGGTATAGCTCTGAGTTTTCTTTTAGCGGTATTTGCGGTTACTCCGCGTTTGGGTGGGTTGCTTGATGGACTTCGTTTGTGGTTGGGGTGGTTTTTTGTTAATTTGACTATTGTTTTGGGGATTGTTGATATTGGGTTTGTTTATGAGTATCATGAACAGTTTAATCAGTGGATTTTTGGTGTAATATACGATGACTGGCGGTCTCTTTTGTGGACTGTTTGGGATGCGTATCCTATTGTGTGGATTGTGGGATGCCTTGTGGTGGTGGCGATTTTGAGTTTTTATTTTTTGAAGAGTTATTTGAGTGAGCCTTTTATTGAGAGGGTTCCTGGTAATGGTTTAGTTAAGTTTTCTTGTGTTCTACTGGTTCTCTATTTGGTAAAGGTTGGGATTACCTGTACTTTAGGTTGGGATTCATTGAGTCGGAAGGATACGGCGGTTACGAATGATGTTTTTTTAAATACGTTGGTTTATAATCCGTATTATGCGCTTTATTCGACGGTTAGGGATGTGGAAAAGCGGAATAGTGTTAGGGGATTGGAATCGTTTATTGCTGATGGAGATCTAGAAGGTGCTCTTAAAAAGCTTTTTCCTGGTGTTGTGAGATCGGGATTGTTGGTAATGGAGGATTGGATGGAGCGGACTGTTCAGGATCCGGGGCTTGAAGTAAAGCCTCAGCATGTTTTTCTTGTTGTGATGGAGAGTCAGGATAGTTGGCCGATGCTGGATGGATATAGCGATTTAGGGTTGGTTCCGAATTTGAAGCGTTTGGCGGGGAATGGGATTTATGTGAAGTCGTTTGTTTCGGCGGGTGTTTCGACTATGCCAGCATTAAATAGTATTATTATGGGGGTTCCGGATGTGGGAATAGAGACGCAGTATCAGCCGACGGCTAGGAGGCCATTTTCGACAGCGATTGCTAAGCAGTTCAAAGAGCTGGGTTATGAAGTGAATCTTTTTTATGCGGGGTATCTTAGTTGGAGGAAGTTGGGCGAATTGGCGCTTAATCAAGGGTTTGATCATGTTTATGGTTGTACTGAAATTGACAAGTCTGAGTGTAATGCGTGGGGGGCTAATGATAGAGCTTTTTATAAATATGTTTATAAAAAAGTGAGTGGAAAGGATAAGCCGACATTTAATTTATTGATGACGTCTTCGAATCATCCTCCATATTCAATAGATCTTAAAAAGGAGGGATGGACGATGGATGCCGTACCGGAGTCGTTGAAGGAAGTCTATGATGGTGTAACGAGTTTGAATGAGTTGGGACATTTTTGGTATGCGGATCGATGTCTTGGAGAATTTGTTGATGTAGTTGAGCGAGAGCTTCCTGGGAGTTTATTTGCAATTACTGGAGACCACTGGTCAAGGAGGTTTTTGAATGGCAAGCCTACGTTGTATGAGCGGAAGAGTGTTCCTTTGATTATTTATGGTCCAGAGGGTTTGAAGGGTGTTGTTTGTCCTCAGTGTATGGCAGGATGTCATTTGGATATTGCGCCGACGTTGGTTGATTTGATTGCGCCTAAGGGGTTTACTTATTACAGCATGGGAAGTAGTGTTCTTGATGAGTCAGGACGTCAGATAGGGTTTGGTGCTAATGTAGTGATAACGCCGGAGACGATGTGGGAAATGAGTGGTGGTGAGTCTTCAGAAAAATTATCAGAGTTATTCAACGCGTTTCATGCGATTGGATGGTGGAGAATTATGAAGGGTTCGGAGATTAAGGGTAAAGTGGAATGAATATTAGATTTAGTTGGCATCGATTAATGAAAAATTGGCAGAAGGATGTTAAGCTTGTCGCTTTTCTTGTGGGGTTGATGATGGCATTTCGTTTTGCGATGGTTATTATTTTTCATGATCAGCGAGCTGAGGATGGGGCGATGTTGGATTATTTTCTGTTTGCAGGGAGGGGATTGCTCTTTGATTTGCGTATTGTATTGATGGTGACGTTGCCGACATTTATTTTAGCATTGTTAGCGTGGGGAGATTTATTGTCAAAATGGCTTGGATGGCTTCGGTTGGGGATTGGGAGCATTGCGATTATTGTTACGGTGCTTCTTTATATTGGAGATATCGGTTTTTTTACAGAATATCATGATCAGTATAACCATTGGGTGTATGGGCTGTTTCACGATGATTTTCGGGCAATTTTGGAGACGATTTGGAAGACATATCCGGTGATTTGGATAGGCATTGGGGCTGTTGCGTTGAGTGTTTTAAGTTTAGTTCTTTTTTATTGGTGGATGCGAGTGGGAGAGTTTTCTATGGTCTTCATGGATAGGGTGCCTGCAGCGTGGTTGTGGAAGATTCTTTTAATTATTTTTGTAATAGCTCTTTATCTAGTGGGTTTGCGGGGAAGTGTTAAGTCTCGTCCGCTTCAGTATGAAGATACGGGAGTTACTAGAGATTATTTTCTTAACAAGTTAGTCGTTAATCCTTATTTTGCGCTTTATTATACGCGTTCTGAAAATAGGCATTTGAATAAGGCAGTGGGATTGGAGAGATTTTTGAAGAGTAAGTCTATTAGTGATGCTTTGAAGTTATTGTATCCAGAAAAGGAGATTGAGTCTAAAAATATAGATGATTGGATTGAGGCAACTGTGATTACCCCGGCTCCTAAGGTTCTTCCTAAACATATATTTTTGGTGGTTTTGGAAAGTCAGGATAGCTGGCCACTTCTTGATGAATATGAGTGGCTTGGGCTTGCACCGAATTTGAAAGAATTCGCGAAAAGTGGTGTGCATGTGAAATCGTTTCTTTCAGCGGGATCGACGACGAGGACGACTTTGGATTCCATTATTACGGGACTTCCTGATGCACAGGTTTTTACAAATTTTCAGCCGAGTTCACAATATCGATATTCGACAGCCTTTGCGACTCCGTTTCAGAAGCTGGGTTATCAAGTAAATCTTTTTTATGGGGGGCATTTGAGTTGGCAGCGTCTTGGAGAGTTGGCTCGTAACCAGGGCTTTGATAATGCTTATGGGCGTGAGCATCTTCCACTAACTACGAAGGGGGATTCCTGGGGTGTTTTTGATGAAGCATTGTTTGATTATATTTTAGAAAAAATTGATCCTAGTTTGCCCAGTGTTAACCTGATAATGACGACTTCGAATCATTCACCCTATCCTGTCGATTTGAAAGCGAAGGGTTGTCCGCAGGTAACTTGTCCAGAAAAATATAGTAGGCTAGGCGAGAGTGTTACAAAGGCTCAAATTTTAGGGCATCTTTGGTATAATGATTACTGTGTTGGGGCTTTTGTGAAGGAAGCGGAGAAACGGTTTGCACCTGCGCTTTTTGCTATTACGGGTGATCATACATCGCGACGTTTTTTTACGAGTAGACCTTCGTTGTACGAGTGCAAGAGTGTGCCCTTGATTCTATACGGACCTGAGGTTTTGGCAGGAGTAAGTATTCCTCATAGAATGGCTGGCGCTCATATGGATATTCTTCCGACGATTATAGAGTGGATTGCTCCAGAGGGCTTTAAGTACTTATCGTTGGGTCATAATATTTTAGATCCCAATAGTAGGCAGATTGGTTTAGGAGCTCATGCGATGATAACGCCTGATGTTATTTGGACGACTGATGAAATGAGGCCGATGGAAGGCTTGCCTTGGAGTACCGATAGTATTTATTTTGATAGTGGTGTTGATCAGCAATCCTTGGATAATCTTTATAACGCGGTTCATGGGGTGGGCTGGTGGAGGATTATGCATGGGGATGGGTATATTGATTGAGTGTTTATGGAAGGTTTAAATACTACGACAATTTTATGGGTAAGAAATGACCTACGGTTACGAGATAATCAGGCTTTAGCTTACGCTGTTTCATTAGGTAGGCCGATAGTTGTTGTATTTATCTTGGAGGAGGAAAGTGGTGATTGGGTAATAGGTAGGGCTTCAAGGTGGTGGCTTCACTATGCATTGAAAGATTTTCAGCAGAAATTGAAGGCGATAGGGTTGCGGCTTATTTTTAAGAAAGAAAAGTCGGTAGAGTATTGTCTTTGTGATTTGATAAAGAGTGTAAAGGCAGAGTGTATAGTTTGGAATCGTAGATACGATCAAACTGGTATGGCAACGGATTTGAAGGTGTTAAAGAAAATGCAGTCTCTTGGTGTCAAAGTGGAAACTTTTATTGGGAATGTATTATTTGAGCCTGGTAGTATTTTGAATAAGAGTGGAAAACCGTTCAAGGTGTTTACCCCTTTTTATAATCACGTTAGAGATGTTGTAATTGATAAATCATGTCTGGTTAAGACTAGAGGTTTAGTAGGGTATGATTTTTCTGCATGTTTAGAGGAATTAGATTCTTTGGATTTGTTGTCGGGGATTAAGTTTGATCAAGACTTGGGATCAACTTGGGATCCTTCGATAGATGGAGGAGAAAGATTGCTTGAGAAATTCGTTAGTGATAAGATACGAGTGTATTCGATTACCAGGGATTTTCCCGCAGAAGAGGGGACATCTCGTTTATCGCCTTATCTTCATTTTGGGCAAATTTCTGTTAGGCAAATTTATAGTGTATTATCAGTTCTTCCGAGTTCTGTGAGAGATCCTTATTACCGTCAAATTATTTGGAGAGAATTTGCTTCGACTATTTTGTATTTTTTTCCTGAGATTGCTTCGTTGAGCTTTAAGAAGGAGTTTGAACATTTTGGATGGAAATTAAATGAAGAGTTGCTTAACTGTTGGCGAGAAGGGAGGACTGGTTATCCGATAGTCGATGCTGGGATGCGGGAGCTTCGTGAAACCGGATGGATGCATAATAGGGTGAGGATGATTGTTGCGTCTTTTTTGGTGAAGGATTTAATGATGCATTGGATTGAAGGAGCTAGATGGTTTTGGGATAATTTAGTTGATGCAGATTTGGCGAATAATAGTTTTGGTTGGCAATGGGTGGCAGGATCTGGTTTAGATGCTTCTCCTTTCTTTAGGGTATTTAACCCGATTTTACAGAGTCAGAAATTCGATCCGGAAGGTCTTTATATAAAGCGTTATATTCCGGAGTTGCGTAAGGTTCCAAGCAAGTGGATACATGCTCCTTGGATTGTTAAAGATGAAGTCATTGATAGACGAGATGTAGGAGATTATCCACAACCTATTGTAAGCCACAATGCTTCTAGAATTAATGTGCTTAGGGCCTATAATCGTATGCGGGATTTGAAGTAGTATGATGTTTTTCATTCTATGCTTGTTATTGAATTGCTTGTTTTTCTTTTAGGATTTCAGATCTCCCAATGTTAGAACGCATTATTATTGGAACGCTTAGGCGTTGTCCTATTCTATCAAATCTTCCTAGCCTTAAGTTGTTAGCTTATGAGTTTATAGAGGCGCATTATGACATTTGGGAATTTATCAAAAGTAAGGAATTAATTAGCGTAAAAGTTTCTTCTGGAAATTGTGTTAGCCTTAGATCATTTCTGGATTTTATCAATAAAGACGGATGTACAAATTGTTTTAAGCATATTAATTCAATCTGGATTACTGGTCATTGTAAGGTTAGTGCCCAGCAAGAGCTTACTCAAAAACTATTCAATACCCTATATGAAAAGTCATTTTTGTTTCCAAGTTTAAAGACGATATTTATAGATCCCGAAAATGAAAGATGTATTGAACTTCCAGCATTTCAGGATCCAATAAACATTGTTTATTCCGTTGAATGTAACGGTAATAGTTTTTTGTCGCTAGATTTTAATACTCAAGATGATGATACTTTAATTTGTCTTTGAATACGTTAAAACTGGAAATGAAGCCTCTTTTATTCTTGGCTAGATTGCAGTAATGCTTTATAGATTAAAGGATTTTTAGAATATAATTCTTTTAGTAAATCTTTGGTTGTTTGATTTTCGATTTGGATGTGCATGTTTGATAGTACAATGGGTGTGACGGCCCACATGTAGGATCCTAGGCTTTCCAGTATTGGTTGTAGATTAGTGGTGTCTTTGACTGAATTTCCTACTATTTCGTATTGGATATCGGTAATGTTTTCATCTTTGAAGATTATGTCAATTATAGCTTTTTGATATAATACGTAAGGTTGATTTGATATGAAGGTTATGCTTTTTATTTCTTGATGATTTTTCAACCATTCAATTAATTTAAGGATAGTAGTTTGAGTTGTGGGTCTTGGTAGATCACCTCTAGGTGTATCTATAATATGGACAGTTATGTTTCTGTTACGTAATGGAGATTTATCGTATAGGTCATGTATTAAGTGTGTTTCAGTTAGCATTTTCCAGTCTTTTAATTTATATTGATTTGCTATTTTAATAAGTTGCTTTTCTGTTCCGTCGATATCTTTTGTAACATAACGTTCGCCTGCTAGTAAAATGATTGCTTTGGGTTCTAGGCCTGATTGTACTAAAGAGTTTGCGTATTCAATTCTATCTGCCATTTTTGGAGCAGTAGCTCCTAGTATGCAAAGTGCATCTATGCATTTTTGTTTGGGCAGTATTTTGTCTACAAATCCCAGTATTTTTAAGTCTGATAATATTTCGTGTTTATTTTGGTTCATCCATTCTGGGGCTTTAATTTCCCAACGTTCTTGCGTACCTGATCGAATTACAAATTTCTTTTGGACATCTTGTAGTACATTAACAATGTCTGATGCGATTTCTTCGTTGTTATTTCGCAAAGGGAAAGCTTGGTCTAATGTTTCGTTTGCAGAAATAATGGAGGATTTTTGGAATAGGTTTTGCATAGCTTGCTTTTGTTCACAGTTAGTGAATCCATAATAATTTAATGCGTTGTTAAGAGAGTAATCGCAATATATGGCGAGGCAACAGCTTTTTAATGCCAGAAAAAGGCTACTGGCGATAATAATTTTTATCGGTAAAGTGATAAATCCTTTTGTTTTCATAAACTTAGAACTTAAATACTAAAGATGTTCAATGAGAATACGGCAGACGTCATCTTGAAAATTGCGGTAGGGTAGGGATTTTCCAGAAAAGCCGTTAACAAAAATGACGAAAGATAATAGGTTGTTTTGATTAGTTTTCAAATAGCCAGCAATGGTTGAAATACTTGTCATGCTTCCGGTTTTGGCATAGACTCTTCCCTTGAGATTGCTTTCTGTTAATCTATTTTGTAATTTGCCAGGACTGCAATTTTGAGCCAGGGTATTTGTGAAGTAGGACGAGATGCTTGGGTCTTTGTAGGCCGCTATAAGGACGTCTGATAGTTGCTTAGGGGACATTAGATTGTAGCGAGAGAGTCCTATGCCATCGTCAATAATGGCTTCTGATAGGTCGATTGAGTAGTCACTTTGTAATGTTTTGGCCATAATATTTGATGCGGCTTTCCATGAGGTGGTTGAAGGGTTTTCTAAGGCAGCAAGTTGTAGTAGTAATGCGCCAAAGGGCACATTGTGTGAATGTTTAAGACCATTGGAAATGAGGGTGTTGAGAGTGGCTGATTTATGTTCTGCTAAAGTGATAGCATTTTCTGGAGTTTTTCCAGTAGTGATTTTGCCTGCTAATGTTATTTTGTTTTCGAGTAGGGCTTGAGCGATATTTTGCTGGATGTAGAAGTCGAGATCATCGACTGGGAGCTCGATGCGCTGGGGTTTTAAGTCGATGCCCGCTTTGCCTTGAATGCGTAGGACATTGTTGACGAAGCCGTAGGACCTCCAAGTGTAATCTTCATTTGAGGATGTGATGACTTGGTTGTCGACTTTGTATTGTGGTTCAATGCCGAGATTGGTTTTCAATACCGATGGCTCTGAGAGCGTTTTTGCTGGGTGAATTTCAAAGTGATAATAATTTTCATCGATGATGGCTTGGGTTATGGGAACCATTTCGCAATTGTGAATGTCACTGAGCATCCATGAATCGTTGATGGTGGGGACGTTGTAGCCTAGATCGTCGTAAATGATGTCGCCAGTGATATGATGGATACCGGATTCGGTTAATGAGCTAAAGAGTTTTGTTAGGTCTTTAGTGGTCAGCGAGGGATCTCCTGAGAATTTTAAGTAAATGTCCTCTTGCTGACAGGTGTCTGAATTTGTGGCGCCTAGTAGCTGGGTAGAGTAGGTAAAATTGGGGCCGAGGCGTTTTAATGCAGCAACTGCGGTTAATATTTTAATGGTGCTGCTGGGCATAAAGAGGTGATTGGCGTTGTGTTCGTAGATAAGTTGGGAATCGTTTAGAGATTTTACAATGATGCCTATTTGAGCGTTCTTAGGTAAAATTGCTGATATTTTGGCGCTCACTTGATTATCAACGCCAAGAGCATGAAGTTTGAGTAATATGATAAAAAGAATGAAAAGTGTTGTAAAATATTTCATAAGTGAAATGAAATTTATAGGCTTCTTTTCCAAAGTAGTTTGGAAATAAGCTGGTTTCAAGATTTATTTAGGGAGTTAGTTTGTTAGGAAAATCTAATGACGTTTAAATTTACTGAGTCTGTAGACGCGTACTGGAAATTCTTTGTAGATGGAGTCTTTTTCGTGGGACATGTGGAGTTTTTCGAGGACGCTGAGTGAGCGTGTGTTTCGAGGATCGACGACGGCAATGACGCTATTGATGGCGAGGGTGTTGAATGCGTATTCTATAACGCCGAGTGAAGCCTCGGTAGCGTAGCCTTCGCCCCAGTAGGCCGTTGCAAGGCGGAATATTAGTTCGATTTCTGTGCGTCCATCAATTTCGACTGGACGAATTCCGCAAAAGCCGATGAGTTTGTTGTCTTCTTTTAGAATGATAGCCCAAACGGAAAAGCCGGGGAGTTCGTATTCGGCGATTATTGTTGTTAACCACTCTTGAATTTTTTCTTTGGAGAGAGGGCCTGTGGTGGAGTATTCCATTACAGCGGAATCGGATAAAATAGGGATGAGGGGTTCTAGATCATCGGGCTGTAGAGGTCTTAAAAATAGTCGGCGTGTTGTTGCGAGGATCATCTTTATAAATTGTATTAGGTAGAAAGGGATGGGGCGTAGCGGGCTGATTGTTCTTCGGCGTGATAGGAAGAGCGTACGAGTGGTCCAGATTCTACGACACCAAAGCCTATGGAAAGAGCAAATTCTTTCCAGTATTGAAATTCTTCAGGGGTTACCCAACGATGGATTGTTTCGTGTTTTTTTGTGGGTTGTAGGTATTGGCCAATGGTTAAAATGTCGCATTTTATTGCGATGATGTCTTGAAGAACTTCTTCGATTTCATGTTTTTCTTCGCCTAGGCCGAGCATGATACCGGTTTTAGTAGTGAAACCTTTTTTCTTGGCGCGGTCTAGTAGTTGTAGAGAACGTTCATATTGAGCGGTTTTTCGAATGGGGCGTTGGAGGCGTTTTACGGTTTCCATATTGTGATTGAGTATGTCTGGTTTAGCTTCTAGGACGATGTCTAGGTATTCGGGTTTTCCGCGGAAATCGGGGATAAGGATTTCGATAGCGGTATTTGGGTTTTTGTAGCGGACGGCTCGTATTGTGGCGGCCCAGGCGGAGGCTCCACCGTCTTTGAGGTCGTCGCGGGCTACAGAAGTGATGACAGCATGTTTAAGGCCCATTTTGTGAATGGCATCGGCAACGCGTGCAGGTTCACCAATATCGACTTCTTCGGGACGGCCTGTTTGTATCGCGCAAAAAGTGCAAGAACGCGTGCAGACGTTACCGAGGATCATGAGTGTTGCCGTGCCTCGGGACCAGCACTCACCCATGTTTGGGCATTGTGCGCTTTGGCAGACAGTGTGAAGTTTGTTGTCCTCAACAAGGTTCAAAACCTTCCGGTACTCAGGACTAGAAGGTAGCTTTGCTCGTAGCCAGCTCGGTTTGTTATTTGGCATCTTATGTTTTATGTATCCTTAAAAATATTCCAAAACTCAACGGCAATAGTATGTTTTATTGCTTTGACGTCAAGGTTAGAAAGAGGCCTAGTGCTTCCAAATTCTTTTAATTCCTTCTCCATGGAGCTTACGGTTCCTTCAGAGGGTGAGATGCCGCAGGGAATGATGCCGGCGAAATGATCTAGGTTGTTTTTGACATTGAGAGCAAAGCCGTGATAGGTAACCCAGCGTTTTATGGCAACTCCTATGGCAGCAATTTTTCGATTATGAATCCAGATTCCTGTTTTGCCTTCTTTTCTTTCTGCGATAAGGCCATGATAGCCTAGCGCGTTAATTAGTACTTGTTCAAGATTTCTGAGATATGTATGTAGATCTTTGGTTTTTTGTAGGCAAATGATCGGATACCCAACAATTTGCCCAGGACCGTGATATGTTATGTCACCACCGCGATTTGTTTTTGCAAGTTTGATTCCTTGAACCTTTAGAGTTTTTTCGTCCCAAATTAAATGATCTTCAGTCCCTTTGCGTTTTCCAAGCGTGTAGACTGCATGGTGCTCTGTGAGGACGAGGGTGTTTCCGATTTCATTGTTGATGCGTGCTTCTACGAGTTTTAGCTGCCTTTCAAAGGCATTTTCGTAGTCAGTTAATCCCCAATCTAGATACTGTGGGCTCACAAGTTTTGCATGAATATATTGTAATAGAAGCCGCCAATCATAAAACAGACAATGGCAAGTTTTAGGACAAAGGCTAGAAGTCCTCCGATGATTGTTCCAAATCCTGCTTTTCCGGCGTGGTGAAGTGGTTTTCCTCCCAGGAGTTCACCTAAGATGGCGCCGATTATGGGACCTATAATTAATCCAAACAGTGGCATTGGAGCAAATACAAAGGGACCTAGAATTAGGCCAATGATTGCGCCTAGGCCACCTTTCCAGGAACCTCCGAATTTCTTAACGCCCCAATAAGTACATACCCAGTCGAGTAATTGTGTAAAAACCATTAGAGCGGTTGCTATCCAAAAGAAGTTCCAGCTGACAGAGTCTTCTCCGGTCCATAATTTGTCAATGAGTATGGCAAACCAAACAATTATGGAGGCAGGGACTATGGGCAAAAAGGATCCTAGGAATCCTATTAGAAAAAGGAATGCAATAACGATTGCTGGTAGGATGTGAAAAAGGAAAAAGTCCATGGACTGATTACATATGAAGTGGGTTTTAACGTCAATTTTATATTTACTTTTGGCTTGGGGTTAATTAGGTTTTTGATTAAGTTATACTATCTTTTATTAGAATTTCTAGAAATTTATGAAAATAGTGATTGTTGTTAGGCATGCCAAGACGGCTTGGTCGGAATCAGAGATCAAGGATCATGAGCGAGTCCTTGAACCGCAGGGTGTTCTTGACGCTGAGAAGCTTGGGCAGCTTTTGTTGCAAGAAGCTATTATTCCTGATGTGGTTCTTTCGAGTTCTGCTGTTCGAGCCTCTAAAACTGCAGCAATTATTGTGGCTAATTTGGGGTTGTCTAATGCCATAATTCATAGAGATGATATTTTGTATAACGCAACGGCTGAAACTATACTTTCGGTTATTCAGTCTGTTGATCCATTAAAAAATAAAGTTATGGTTATTGCTCATAACCCTGGGATTTCGAATTTCGTGAGCCTTGTTACGGATGGATCTTCTATAAGTATGGGTACTTGTGATGTTGCTGTTGTAGGCTTTGAAGTCGATTCTTGGAGGTCTTGCCTTCCGGGAACGGGTTTTCTTTCAAGGTATATTGAAAATTATTGACTTTTTTATAAAATATGATTCAATTAGGTCTTAAATAGTCTTTAATAAAATGATGCCTGAGCTCACCATAGATACAGAAATTCAAAGCGACAGTGCTTACAAAGCGCTGAATGCGTCATTTGGTGCAGATTCTTTATTATATAATGCATTAAATGAAAAGCTCGAGCAATCTGGTATTTCTGAAGCTTCTCTTATGGAGTGGGCACGATTTGTAAAACTAGCTTCCGAGTCTGTTGGTAAGGTTAGTGAGCTTGAGGAGTTTGCAGTGATTAAAATACTCCGTAGCTGGAAATCTATCGAGGGGATTATTCGTTTGGGTAAGGAAGCTTAAAAAGTTTTTGGCGAATGAGAACACCATTGGTTTTACTTCCTGGGCTTTCATCGAATAAAATTCTTTGGCAGCATCAAAGTTATCATTTGAGCGATATTGCATTAGTTCAAATTATTTCCGCTGTTCAAGACACTCCCGAGAAAATGGTTCAAGTTATTTTGGATGAAGCACCGCCTCAATTTGCTCTTGCTGGGCATTCTATGGGAGGCTGGCTTTGCTTGGAGCTTATGCGGGTTGCACCGTCTCGCGTCACTCAACTTTGCCTAATAAATACGACAGCACGGATGGATTCTAAAGAAAAAACGATTAGACGTAAGGAAATGATCCAAAAGGCAAAAGCTGGGCAATTCCAAGAAGTTGTGGAAGCAATGACGGAGCATTTCGTATTTAATCCATTGGTAAAAAATGATGTGAAAAAAATGTTTTTAGAAGTAGGCATGCAAGCCTTCATTAACCAGCAGCATGCAATGATTGAAAGAAAAGAATCACAGTCCATTTTATCTATAATCGCATGCCCAACATTAGTCATTCATGCAGCACGGGATAAAAATTTTTCTTTTGAAGAACACGAAGAGCTCGTCAATCAAATACCTAATGCCGAACTTGCCATCGTTGAAAATTCAGGCCATATGAGTCCAATGGAGAACCCTGAAGCAATTACGGTTCTATTGCGTAATTGGCTCATATCGCATGGGACGAAAAGGGAGAATAGTTTTTGATTTTTCTCTTTATAAGACTTGTTGTGATATTATGCTTTGTTGCTCCAGTATAAAGCATCTGCCTTACGTCTCAACAATTTCTCTTCAGCATCGAAGTCTTCCGTTGTCTTAGGCACCCAACCTGTAGGTTTAATGTTAAAAATAATAAAACAAGTAGCCAAAATATAAGCATAGTCCCGTGGAAGTAAATCACCAGTATCTTGATTGTGTCTACGATGAATTCGAGAGACTACATAATTATAAAAATCTATTGCGCAACCAATACCGCTTTGAATAAGTCTATCTTTGAAGTAAGCAGCCAAATTTACTACGTCAGTGTCATTCATGGTGTTATGATTCTCTATTTCACTAAAAAGCATTTGAAAAACAACAGCATGACGGCCCTTAAGCTTGCTGATTAGGTCTTGAATTAATGCATCAGAAGGCAAGTGATGGACTTTAACTTGGGATTCTAGGCGTGCTTTTGTTTTAGCTTCTTCCAGTGCTAAATTTTCTTGCTGATGTTTTTGATTCATCTTTTGTGCTTGCGTAAGCCTACGGTCTCCGAGTCCTTTAACTTTTTCTTTTCCACGAGTACGGCGGTTTATTTCAGCTTGTTGTCTTGCTGTTTGAATATCTTTTGCTTTTTGTGCCGTCATGCGTTTATTAGCTTGAGCCTGCTTCGTTCTGGCAATGTCTTCTATTTTTCTTTCTTCTAGACTAAGCGAAATCGATTGATCCTTTTGGGGTGCAGTTGTTGGCACTTGTGTAGTAATTGACTGCTGTTTTGTTTTTGTTTGTGCCTTTTTTGCACGTTTTATTGCAGCAAGCTCAGCTTTGACTTCTTCACATTCTTGAAATTCTTCGAGGAGTGAGTTTGGTATTATTGTTTTTATCTCTAATAATTCTGTTAGCTTGGTATCTTGACTTAAATCAATATTCAAGGCCTTGGTGATTTCCTTAGCATAAGGTAATAATATATCCAAAATATATAAAAAAGTACAAAATGTTCGTGCCAAACAGTCTTGGATGATATCCGTGTACTGACCCGCCGCATAAGAAAATTTTCCAAAATCCGTCAATACGTCATAAGTATGATTTAACAAAGTTTCAAAAATCATGTATGCCTGAATTTTACTGGGATGCATTTGTGATGGTATAGACCGCAAAATTTCAAGACGCTTTAAGCAAGAAAGAATATTTTCTTGAACTCTATTTTTTTGTTCAGAATCGAGTTTTTGGGCATTGCTAAGGGCGATACGTTTGGCTTGCATGCGTTCTTGAGAACTCATGTTATTTGCATCAGTTCCAATATGTACAACATTTCCTTTAGCTTTGGCTTTTTTTGAAATATTTAAATGTTGATTTTTAGAAAGGTTTAATCTTTGTGCTTTTATAGCCCCGTCTTTTATTTTTGGATAGAGATTTTGGTGATAAGCAAGGTCTTTTTTATTCAAAAAACTAACTTCGGGTTCATAGTCCATTGTTCCAATTTTGCGGTAACATGTGTTTGTCAAAGAAGATAAAAGATCAAAACAATTAGCAATTTGCTTGAATTGTTCTGCAATCTTAGTGTTACTGCCAAACCATCCAAAAGTATCAGTTATATCGCATTCTTTTGCTCCTAGCATTGGTAAAATGATTCTGTCTCCACAACCAGGCATACTGCAAGCCAGGCCTATTTTTGATATCCTATTATAAATTGATGTACAGAGCCCAGAGAGAGTATTGTTTGCAAAAGTACCTAATGCTATGCCACAATATATAGTAGGGCTAAAGGAGAAAATACCACCTTTGTAAGAGTCTACATATCCTTGAATTAAATCTTCGGGATGATCCCATGCGAAGGCAATTAGTTGTATGTTGTCATCATAATTTTCTGGATTTTCAATATCAAGCTCAGACGCTTCTGCCAGAGTCATTTGAGCCATGTGTGCTTCAACGCGTGGTGTATTGGTTTGTGAAATGTCTATTATTACGCTACGACCGTTGAATCCACTTCGAGAAGCATTGTTTGAATTGTTAAATGGACGTGCTGTGCTATTTGATATATTATTATTACGATGCATTGTTTTATTATTTAATTTTAGAACACTGATCGTGGTTTATTTTAGTAATAAAGTCAATATAAAATTAACATTTTTATTATAGCGTGTTAAATTTTATGTTTTAATGAAAAATTTTTATCTCTTGACAGAAATAAATAAAGTTTTTAGATTTCCGTCGCTTTAGTAATCACGGGAGGTGCTTCTACAAAAAAAGGTGAGGCTGAGAAAGACTCTTAATATCTGATCCAGGTAATGCTGGCGAAGAAACGGTGGTATGAGGGAAAGTAATATAGATTTATCATTTTATTTGGTAACGCAGCGAGGGGGCCTGAATTTAGAGGCTTTTTATCAGGTTATATCAGCGGCTGTTGAGGGAGGCGTTAGTATTGTTCAGTTAAGAGAAAAGGGAACAAATGCAGTCGAATTTGCAAGGATAGGAAAGGGACTTTTAGGTATTTTAAAGCCGATAGGTATTCCGTTAATTATTAATGATTCTATAGAGATCGCTTTGGCTATTGGAGCGGATGGAGTGCATTTGGGGCAGGGAGATGAGAGCGTTATTGAAGCGAGAAAGATTTTGGGACCTCGAGCGATAATTGGTTTATCTGTCGAAACCTTAGCGCAGGCAAAGTCAGCAGAGTCTTTGGGTGTAGACTATATTGCGGCAAGCCCTGTATTTGGAACGCCCACGAAGACAGATACTGCCGAGCCTTGGGGTATGGAGGGATTACGAGGGTTATGCAGTTCTACAATGCTCCCGGTTGTTGCGATTGGGGGAATTAATATAGGAAATGTTCAAGATATGTTTCGTATGGGGTCTTCGGGTGTAGCGGTGGTATCTGCAATATTTAAGGCAGAATTTCCACGAGAAGTTGCGAGGGAATTTGTAATTCAAATTGAGGAGGCTAGAAAATCATGAAAATGAGTCAAATAGGGGAGGATAGTTTTATTGAGAGGATTAGGGAAACAATGGCTTCAAATCTTGCTGAGGGAGTTATGGGGATTGGGGATGACTGTGCGGTTATTCCGTTGGAGAAGGATAGATTGATGTTGTTAAGTACAGACTCTTTAATAGAGGGGTGCCATTTTATTAAAGACAAGATTTCTGGGAGAGACTTAGCGTATAAAGCTGTAATGGTGAACGTGAGTGATATTGCAGCGATGGGAGGTAGAGGGCTTTATATTTTGATGTCGATTGCTATGCCCAAGGAAACGGAAGAGTCCTGGGTAAGCGATTATGTGGAAGGGATGAAGGAGGCCTGTGATGAAGTTGGCATAGCTGTGATTGGTGGTGATACTACGGGCTCTAAGGAGGGGATTTTTATTAATTTTACTATTGTTGGAGAGGTATTAAAAAATCGGGTAAAATATCGAAAGGGTGCGAAGGAAGGGGATGTTATATGTATTACAGGTGTTATTGGAGATGCTCTAGCTGGGTATGAAATGATGATGAAAGGAGAGATTGGATCATCTTTGTTTGAGAAGTACTGTCGACCAAAGGCTCAGTTTAAAGAGGGAGAGTGGTTAGGAGGAGAGTCGTCGGTGACTGCAATGATGGATATTTCGGACGGGTTGGTGCAAGATTTGACAAGGATGATGAAGGCTTCGGTTTGTGGAGCTGAAGTGGATCTTGAGCAGATACCGTTGTCGGAGGCATTTAGAGAATTTGCAAGAAAACATAAGTGGTCAGCAGAGGAAAAAGCAATTACGTCAGGAGAGGAGTATTGTCTTTTGCTAACAGTGGATTCTGCGAAGTACAAGGTTTTAAGTGAAGAATTTGAGAAGCAATTTGGTAGGTCTTTGTATGTGATTGGGACTGTAAATGAAGGTTTAGGCGTGAATTTTACTAAAAAGGGTCAAAAAGTAAAAATAGAATCCGAAGGGTACGTACATTTTTAATCAGGATTTGGCAGAAGAGAAAGATGAAAGAAGAATTAAAAAATAAAAAGGAGTATAAGAGGGCTTTAAGCATAGCAGGGTTTGATGGCAGCGGTGGGGCTGGGATACAGGCAGACTTGAAAACATTTTCTGCCTTGGGTTGTTATGGGATGACTGTGTTGACAGCTCTTCCTGTCCAGAATACCCAAGGGGTTCGATCGATATATGAAATTCCTTTAAAGTGTATTGAGGAGCAAATTCAGGCGATATTCGAGGATATAGGAGTTGATGCAGTTAAAATTGGTATGTTGCATCGACCAGAGATTGTAGGACTTGTAGTGAATTCTTTGAAGAAATACGGGGCCTTGAATATTGTCGTTGACCCTGTAATGGTTGCAAAAAGTGGTGATCGGTTGTTGAGAGAGGATGCTATTTCGGCACTTAGGGAATTGCTTGTTCCTATTGCAACGATACTTACTCCAAACATTCCCGAAGCTGAAGATTTATTGAATCGGCGAATAGAATCTGAAGCGGAAATGGAGAAAGCTGCTAAAGATATCTCTAAGATGGGAGCCCAAGCTGTCGTTCTTAAGGGGGGTCATGCAGGAGGTCAATTTAGTAAAGATTGTCTTTGGTTTCAGGGAGAGGCTTATTGGTTTACTGAAGAACGTATTAAGACTAATAATACGCATGGAACGGGGTGTACTTTTTCGGCGGCAATAGCAGCGTTTTTGACACAGGGACAGGATATCATAACTGCAACAAAGAATGCAAAAAAGTACCTGACTGGTGCATTGAGCTCAGGTGCTGAATATCAAATGGGCTATGGCAATGGTCCAGTAAACCATTTTTATAATTTCACATTCAAATATTAATTATTATGACAATGACGATAGCCGAAACACCATGTTTAAATAACCTATGGACAGACAGTATTCCTGTATATGAGAAGATTCTAAAACTTCCTTTTATTCAGGAGCTTACAAAGGGTACGCTTTCAATTCAGCGTTTTTCTTATTATATGCAACAGGATGCATTATATTTAATAGATTTTGCTAGAGCTTTATCGCTTATTGCTGCTAAAGCCAATAGTGCTAGTGATATTATAAGTTTTATTAAGTATGCAGAGGCCGCCATTGTTGGAGAGCGTGAACTTCATGCGCATTATTTTACGGAGTATCGGATTGACCCTTGTGCCGAGAAAAATTGTGAATGTTTTGCGTATACTCATTATTTGATTTCAACTGTGGCTACACGGTCTTTGGAAGAGGCTATTGCTGCAGTTTTGCCTTGTTTTTGGATTTATCGAGACGTCGGTAATCACATTTATAAGCACTTTGAAAGCAATAATCCCTATGAGAAATGGATTGTGCATTACGCTGATGAAGAGGTTTCCAGTGTCGTAGATGAAGCTCTTTTAATTGCAGAGAGGATGTATGAACAGGCGTCAGTTTTCACCCAAGATGCAATGAGAAAGATGGCCTTGCAATCTTCAGTCCTAGAATGGCGTTTTTGGGACGCTGCTTACAATAGGCAAAACTATGTTCATATGTTGTAGACTTGTAAACTTGAGTTCGAGATAAAAAGTAAATCACGAGGGGTGCTGTTTGTCTTAGATGAATGGCTGAGAAGAGACCCTTAAATCTTAAAAAGGTTAATATCTGATCCAGGTAATACTGGCGAAGAGACAGTGGTATGTTAAGGAAAAATATATATTTTTCACTACTCGCGATCATGCAGTGGAAGGGGTTCGTTGTGAAATTGTTCCCAACGAGACTTCATGTCTATTTAGTAAATTCAATTATAGGAAATGTTAAAAATGTTTGTTAATACAATAAAAAGAAGAGGCAATCGTTATTGTCAGCAGTCGGATCCGCATTTAGTCAATAGTAATCCTAATACTAAAGCGAGAGCGGTGCGTTATTCTAATGATCAGAAAATTGTGTCGGGTATTCGATTTTCTGATCGTTTATTTAGTCAAGCGCAGGATGTTGGCATGCAAGTCATAGGTCATCCCTTTCATGCAGAAATGGTCAAAGGAACATTATGTTCCCAACGATTTCGGAGATTTATTGTGCAAGACATCTTTTATCTTGAGGGTTGCATTAAGTCATTTGAAATTGCTCAACGTAGATTCTCTAATCAATCTGATCTATTTGCATTATTGATTAGCGATACAGAAGTTGAATTAGATGTGCTAAAGCGGTTTTTGTGTAAGCTTCAAATTGATAAAAATTGTGCTGAGACTAGTAACAGGGCCTGCGAGAAGTATATTTCTTTTTTGATAGAGGTAGCAGAGAAAGGAGGTTTGGTAGAAATTATCGGAGCTCTGTGGCCCTGTTATTCCGTATTTTTGGAAATGTATCATGCTTATACAAAGGATATAGACTCATTGACCAGTAATCACCCTTATTATGAACTTGTGAAATATTATAAGGAACTGTTAGTTCTTCCTAGTGTTGAGTTGATGAAAGAGGTAACAAATAGTATCTTAATTGAAACCCAAAAAGAAGAGAAAATATGCCTGAAGCAAGCATTTTTTCGATGCTTTTATCTTTCTTTGGAGCATGAAAGACAATTTTTTGACGCAATATATGAAGTTGATAAAAAAGTTGTCAATGCTCCTAGGACTATTAATTCAATTATATCAATAAGGGAGAGGCTGTTAGCAATGCCGCGAGGGAGTTGGGTTTTCTGGGATTTGGATGATACCATTTGGGTTTCAGATTTGCCCTTGTTGCGTGCGGTGAATAATCAACTACTCGAAGATTATATTTGTACTATAGAGTCACAATATACAAATATTAGAGACTTGATCTGGGAGCTGTACTATTGCTGTGATTATAGATTGGTCGAAGACGAGGTTTTAACTCTCTTTTCTGATCTTAAAGAAAAAGGTATCCATTTATTTGCATTAACCAAAAGGGAGACAGGATATTCTATGCAAAATGGGGTTGAAGGTAAATTGTTTCGTCATGATTTAACTTTAATGAAATTAAAGAAATTAGGTGTGTCTTTTTCATCGATATTTTCTGAAGGCGAAATTGTACTCAAGAAAGAAGAGAATAGGAATTCCTCAGTGCTGAAGGCTGGGGCTGTCTTTACCTCATTTTTTGATAAAGGGCCTATTCTTAGAGAACTTTTGATTAAGTCGAGAGAACATGGGGTCTTGTTTCCTCCAGAGATAGCATTTTTTGATAATATCGATGACAATATTCACGATGTAGAAGCGGTATTCAAGGTGGATGATCTTCATGGTATTCCATTGCTGGCGGTTCATTATAAGGCAGCATATTACTTACCTGATAATGAATTCATTGACTATCAAGAGCTTGATTGTCGATTGCGAAATTTGCAAGAAAAGTTATCTTAATTTTTGAATTCTGAGGCTACTCAAAAGTGTTGTGAAGGCCCTTGAATATTTGAGAAAAGCGAAGAATGTAGCGATATAACACGTAAACTTCGATTATTGCTGAAGTGACCAGTACTGGTAATAAAACATATTTTGGATCGATATGCAAAATTGATACTGAAAATAGGATCATTATAATAAGATACTTGAGTGTTGTTGCAAGTTTAGGAAGCAATTTGGGGTTTATATTAAATTTGGTTTTTTTATAACCGATAAGTATTGGAACTGCTAAAAGTTGAAGTATGTCTCTTGTTGCTGAAACTCCAAAATATGCGGGACTTAGTAGTCCTTTAGATGTAAAAAAGTAGAGTAAGTAAAATATAAATATCTTATCAGCTATGGGATCAAGTATTGAACCGGATAAAGTAATGGAATTTGTTTTTCTTGCGATTTGGCCGTCAATAAAATCGGTACATAAAGCAAACGCTGTTAGCCCAAAAGCCCAGTGGTATAGATTGTTTTGAAGCAGCATTGAAATGGGAAAAATAAGAAGTATTCTAGATAGGGAGAGAATATTTGGTATAGTCGCGTATTTTTTACTCATAATCAGCAGGACTATTACCTATTAATTTGCGCCTTCTTAGTCAACGTTTAACGATTTGGTTAAGCAAAATTAGGGTTGTGGCCAGAGTGGAGAAAAAAAAGGGGGGGGGAGGGGTGGGGAAAGGGGTTCAACGTAGTCGATAGGGATCGACTACGTTGAATAGGTGTTA
>Ga0207144_1042_pt1 | contig 27852 bp, 17 predicted proteins | sample Alteio_BWMinHeat_FD_153583 | JGI IMG/M metagenome (GOLD analysis project Ga0207144, IMG submission 153583) | Enriched cells from forest soil in Barre Woods Harvard Forest LTER site, Petersham, Massachusetts, United States -... | ecosystem: Environmental > Terrestrial > Soil > Temperate forest >...
CGCGGAGAACCTGTAATTCGCTACGGCGAGATCATCGGATGGGCGTCAGACGCTGTCAAAACAGGTTCCTGGGTGCGTGAAGACTTGCTTGTGTTGCCGCAACCTCCTCCACTCGATGGTCTGTCACTGGCTACTGCGCCGCCTGCAGCGCAGCCTCCTCTTACCGGCTACAGCTTTGAAGGCTTTCGCAATCAAGATGGCAGCGTTGGCACGAAAAATATTCTCGGCATCACCACGACTGTGCAATGCGTTGCCCCGACGGTAGATTATGCCGTTCAGCGAATCAAAAAAGAAATTTTGCCGCGCTTCCCTAACGTGGATGACGTCATCGCCATTACCCACACCTATGGTTGCGGCGTTGCCATTGACGCGCCCGGCGCTGAAATCCCTATCAGCACGCTGAAGCACATCAGCACACACCCTAATCTGGGAGGAGCGCCGCTGATCGTCAGCCTGGGCTGCGAAAAGCTTCAGCCGGAGCGCCTGTTTCGCGCGCCGGACCTCGGGCAGTTGCAGGTCTTGAACAACGACGATCCGTTGCTGATCCGCATGCAAGATGAACGCGGTTTCGGCGAAGTGGTACGCGCAATCCTGAGCGCCGCGGAAAAGCGGCTGGAGCAATTGAACCGGCGGCAGCGCACGACTGTGCCGGCATCGGAGCTGGTGGTCGGTTCGCAGTGCGGCGGCAGTGATGCCTTTTCTGGTGTCACCTGCAATCCGGCGGTTGGTTATGCCGCAGATCTGCTGGTGCGCGCCGGCGCGACGGTGATGTTTTCAGAAGTAACCGAGGTGCGCGACGCGGTCCACCTGCTCACGCCGCGCGCTATTAATGAGGATGTGGCCCGCGCCCTGATTCGCGAGATGAAGTGGTATGACGACTACCTGGCGCGCGGCTCGGCTGACCGCAGTGACAATCCGACGCCGGGCAACAAGCGCGGTGGACTGGCGAACGTGGTAGAAAAAGCGCTGGGTTCAGTCGCCAAGGCGGGCACTTCTGCGCTCATGGCGGTTGCAGCGCAGGGCGAGAAGGTCACAGCTAAAGGTTTGGTTTTTGCCGCTACTCCCGCAAGTGACTTCATCTGCGGCACGCAGCAGCTTGCCTCGATGAACCTTCATATTTTCACCACGGGAGAGGGAAGTCCTTATGGGTTGGCAATGGTGCCGGTAATCAAAGTTTCTTCGCGCACAGCATTGGCTGAGCGCTGGCCCGACCTGATTGATATTGACGCCGGCCGCATCGCTACAGGCACTGCCACAATAGAAGAGGTTGGGTGGGAGATATTCCGCTTTATGCTTGATGTGGCCAGCGGCAAGAAGAAAACCTGGGCCGACCATTGGGGGCTGCACAACGCGCTGGCGCCGTTCAATCCTGGGCCGGTGACGTAGCTTTCTTAAATGCAATAAAAAAGCCTGCCGAGATTCGGCAGGCTTTTTGCTTGTAGAACTTCAGAAACGATATCGCTTCAGAAGGTGATCTTGGCCCCAAAGTAGAACACTCGTCCTTGGGCATTGCTGAATTCCGGATGGGCAAAGCCGGTGAAGAAGGATGTATTTGGATTAGAAGACGGGGCCCGCCCGGCATCTTCCACGAACGTATCTACACTCGCAAAGTTGAAATGATTCAGGGCATTGACCGCGGTGACACGGAGCTCCAGGCCTATGCGTTCCGTGATCCTAGTTTGCTTGGAGATGCTGAAGTTAAGGATGTTCTGGGGCGCATCACGCAAGGCATTGCGCGGCACATTGCCGAAGGGCGTGCCGAACAACTGCTGCGCCGTGCGAGCGTTGATAATGAAGCGGACCTGGTCGGCCGTGGCAGTCACGGGCGCCTGGCCAGGCTGTGTTCCTGGACCTGTCCCGGGGAAGCCACTCGGACCAATAGCATTCAAAGAGTTCAAACTGAGAAGCTGGGTTGGAGCAGTGATGGCTGTGTTGCAGGCGCCAGGGAATGCAGCGTTATTCGCAGGAGTTATGCCGAAAAATGCCCTGCAATAATCAGAGGCAAAGACGCCAACGCTATCCGCACGGGCATGCCGGTTGCCGTAGAACGGCCGCGCGACATCAGGGCCAGCAAACGGGCTGACGAAGGCGCTATCGTAGTAATTTCCGGCAGCGGTGTTTCGGGCTTCGCCAAGTACCTGGAGTGGGGTATAAGGCTGGCCTGAAGCCCAAATATAGTTACCCGAAACAGCCCAACCTCCCAACAAATGACCGGTGACGCCGTGCTGTTCCTTAAAGAACGGCAGTTGTTCGGTAAACAGAAGGGTGAACGTGTGCGGGACATCGAGGCCTGAAATTGAATATTCAGCCCCTTTGGTCGAGACCGGGTTCTGGGAGAAGGCCAGGGTGTTGCCGGCCGTATCCGTGCTGAAGATTTCACTGGTGTTATCCAGGGTCTTGCTCCAGGTATAGCCGGAGCGCATGGTCAACTGCTTGAACAGGTTATTGGCGCGGAACTCCAATTGCAATCCGTTGTAATACGAATAACCGCTGTTTGTCCGACTCTGGAAGATTCCATCACTGCAGCTTATACGGCCAACAGCAATGGGATTGAACGCCTGCGCTGCAGGGCAGGGAGTGAGCTTGTCAGGCACCAGGGTGGGGAAATCAGTCTTGAGGTCGGCAATAAAAGGATTACCATTCACCGACTGGAACAAATCGGTGGCGCGATTGCCCACGTAGCGGGCTTCAAAGGCCGAATTCCTCGTGATTTCGCGTTCGACTCCGAAACTCCAGCTATCAACCCGGTCGGGCCGAAGGTTCGGAGAGACGGTGGTCTGGAGGTTGAGCCGCGGATCGAGCACTCCATGGGTAATGAACGGCGCCAGTTGAGTCCGCACCGCATCGCCCGAGGGAACGGCCGGCAGAGGTTGCGAGTTTGCTGCTGCGCCTGTGAAGGTTTGCGAGAACGATGCCGGCGACGAACTGGCCAGGTTGAGATAAATGTTGTAAAACGCCGGATCGTAGGCAATACGGTATCCACCACGAAACACGGTCTTGCCGTTTCCGGTCAGGAACCCTCCCCATTGCGGAGAGTAGGCAAAGCCTATGCTGGGACCGAAATTGGTTGCGACCGTAGGAATTGCGGGAGTTGTCCGCGCCGAGAGAGGAAGCGCAGGGTTCCAGAAAGCGGTACCGACGTTGCTCTCCCGTTCAGTGGAGATATTGTTGAGCAGGTTGGCCGGCTGGGTGAAATAGCTCCAGGTCAGCCCCAGATTCAGGGTCAAATTCTGCGTGACCTTCCAGTCATCCCCGAAATAAAGCGAGGTGTTGTCCTCGCGGAAATCAAGTTCCGGGGCGCCCGTACCTTGTGAGAGCACAATATTGTTCGGCTGATTGGTGACGAAAAAGGTGTTTGGGCTTGCGAAGCGAAACTGGCCGTTGACCGCGGGAGAGAAGAAGTTGGGGCTGCGCTGGTAGGTGTAGTTCACTCCTGCCTTCAACTGGTGCTTGCCCAGCACATAGTTCCAGTTATCCTGCGCCTGCCAGGTGTTCACGATGCGTCCCTGGGGAAAATTTGTGGCGGTTCCAAAGGGCAGCATGCCGCCGATATTCACATTCGCGAGCCCATCCTTGATGTGCCTGAAATCTGGCTCAAAAGGATTGCCGTTGTCATTGCCGCCGAAGTCAACGTTTAAGCGCCCATAAGAGACGCGAGCCTCGTTGACCATGTGGGCGGTAAGGTTGTGAGTCCAGCTCAGCAACAGGTCATTCGAAGTTACTGGTTCATTGACCAGCCATCCGCCAGCGCCGTTGCCGTCGCTAGCGTTGAAAAACGTGCTTCGATTGAAGAGATAGCGGGCGGTGATGGTGTCGCTGCCCAGTTGCCAGTCAGCTCTTACTATCGTATTGAAGATATGCGACGGTGTTGACACCGTGCGTGTCACCGTACCGAACTGAACCGCTGGACAAACGATAGCGAAGGTAGTGGGATTCCTGATGTCTACGTTGCTAAACAGCCCGGTGAAGGGGTTCGGAGTCGGGGTCGGGTTGCCGATGGGAAAGGCGTAGGGTCCAAATTGCTTTAAAGCGCTCAGGGAATTGGCATTGATGGCCGCGCCGCAGGCCGTCAATTGCGCCAATCCAAGCGGCGTTGGAGTTTGAGTGCCGCTGGCGTAGACGGTGCTGGTGTTGATAATCTGGTCGTCAAAACCGCCAAATATAAACAACTTGTTCTTGATCACCGGGCCACCGATGGTGAATCCGCTGAATTGCTCAGTTCTGCTTCGGGGGTTCGTTCCCTTGGTCTCTTTCGTGAACGCCTGGAAGCTGCTGAGCGCGTTTAGAGACGAAGTATTGATATCGCCATACACGTTTCCATGCCAGGCGTTGGTGCCGGTCTTGGTAATCAGGTTGACCACCGAGCCCGAATAGCGGCCATACTCCGGACCGGGATTGCTGCTAATGATTACGTACTGTTGCAGGAAGTTGGGGTCCCTTAAATTCAGGGCCGGCCCGGTCACGCTGTTTTCATTGTTGTTCTGGCCGTCAATCTGCTGGTTGTTACTACGCCCGCGCAAACCGTTGGTCGAAAATCCGACGCCATTGACAACGGTGAAATTCAGATCGCGCGTGTTTACCAGGCCAGGCACAAATAGCGCCATACGGTCAAGACCCTCATACTCCTGGGTGCCAACAAAATTATTGAGCGTAGTATCGGAGAATGAGTTGATGATCTGCGGCTGGTTGCTTTGCAGCGTCTGGGCCGTCGCCGAGACGTCATTGGCCAGCGCAGCCGAACCCGCGCCCAACCGCAACGAACCCAAATAATTGTCGCTGCCGGGCAGGACAATTACGCCTTCGGTTGTCCTGGCCGCGAAGCCTTGCTTGTTGATTTCCAACTTGTAATTTCCGGTGGGCAGCAGGTTGAGCCGGAATAGACCTGAATTGTCGCTTTGGGTGATATAAGCAGCACCGGTCTCTACCTGGGTCGCCTTTACTTCTGCGCCAGAGACGACCGCACCTTGAGGATCGGTCACGCTCCCGGAAATCGAGCCCTTCAGTACCTGGGCCAGCGATGGAATGCTCCATACCGCGGCCAATACTATGACAGCCAGTACAATCTTGCCGTACCGTTTCCTATTCATTTTTTTATCTCTCCTGTACGCTTCTGAAATTTGTGGGATTGGCGATCTGTAGAGCCAATCTCCTGCAATGCAATTCCCTACGCTGGGGCCCACTTTCACTGGCTGTACCCATAAGGCTGCAATCGCCGCAAAATGCCTTGCGGCGTGCCAGCTCAATCAGTTTTCGTATAACTACTAGTACGCAGTCCATGCAGGAGTAGGATTGGACTTCAGCCCAAAAAATATCCTGCAAGCCTTTGACTTTGTGCTATTGGGTAGAGGCCAATTGTAATGCACCAAAAATGGAATAAGACATCTTTATTTGCCGTCCCACAATCCGAAACTCTCAAAATGGGAAAGTCTGAAAAGCATTAAATTCAAGGTCTACAAAATATACGCAAAGCCCCCGGCCCTCGGATTGGCAGGCTGCCTGGACATTGAATGCCTTTAAGACTCCCTGTTTGACGGATAGTGCTGTAGCAGATGTTTTCGTTTCGCCGGGGGTAGGGTTGATATACCCGGGCTTTTTGTACGGTGCAAGGCAGTACCCCCACCCCACTTGCTGCTTGTGTCTGAAGTGCCCCCAAATCGCGCCTGCCCCGCGTCGTTGCTGGCGAAAATCAATTTAGAGCGGGGGACTTGCTGGTGGTCTAAAAGCAGTTTCAGGTTTCAAGTTTCGAGTTTCAAAAAACAACCGCAAAACCTTTCGCCGCAGATGAACGCAGATCAGCGCGGATTTTTGGAGGGGATTGTGGCCCCCACGGCCAAACAGGGTGGCTGGCGGATTTCATGAATCCGGCAAGGCAATGAATTTTCAAAGAACCCCAGGAGCAGAAGCTCCGCATTCTGGAATGCTGGTCTTTGCTTGCAAGGGCTTGGCAGCCAAAACGGCCCGGCTGTCTCTGCCCATCCAGCGAAAACAATAGGCGATAATTCCGCGAAAAGAAACGGTTTAGTGCCATTGTGATATCACAGTGGTATCAAAACATTTTCAACGGCGGCAGGCAGTGCTGTAATGTGTACAGCATGTAATCGCAGTGCGGCGGCGGGCTTGGGCCGCCAGGCGCGGGCACTTACAAGTTCGGCGAAGGGGCGTGGATGCAAGGATGGCGACAGTTGTTGCACACAAAAACGAAGCAGCACCCGAGGCGCGAGCCAAAGCAGCTTGGGACATAGAATCTGGGGACAGAGAAGAGAATTCCTGGGCTGGCTAGAAGGTCACGGTGAGCGGCAGGGTGCCGGTGACAGTGGAGGTTGCACCTGGACACAGGCTTGAACACATGGCTGTGATGTTGGTTGAGCCGAGGCCTTTGGTCGTCAGGAATCCGGTGGTGTCAATAGTGGCAACTGAGCCCGAGCTGGACCCCCAGGTCAGGTGGGTATCTTGCGTGAGGTCCTGGCTGCTGCCGTCGCTGTAGTTTCCGGTGGCGACCATCTGCTCGGTTTGACCGAGTGAAAGCAATGGTTCACCTGAACCTGTACACGGGTTGTTGGGATCGCAGGAGACGGTAATGCTCTGCAAAACCGCTGGATTCACCGTTAGGGCGCCGCAATTTCCGCCTCCGCTGGGGCAAGACACACTGCCTAAGGTTGCCGTGATGGTTGCCGACCCACCAGAGACCGCCGTTGCCAGTCCGTTTTGATCAACGGTTGCGACATTGACGTGATTACTAGACCACGCGGGGCCGAAAGCTGTTAAAAGTTGAGTGGTGCCGCCGTAGTTTGCAGTGGCCGAGAACTGCTGTTGGCTGCCGGGGCTGACGTTTGCCGAGGGCGGGTTGACGCTGATCGAGCTGATGGTGATGACAGTCAGAGGCGGCGATGCTGATCCAGCCTTGCCGCTAGTGGGATCCGTGGCGGTGATGGTTACGGTGCCTGCGGTAACCCCGGTGGCTTCGCCGGGCGAATTCAGATCATTGATCGTAGCCACAGTGGCGTCCGTTGAACTCCAGTTCACGAAGCTGGTGATGTCAGGATGAGTGTTGTCGCTATAGTTCCCTATCGCCTGAAATTGCTGTGTACCTGCAATGGGAATGGTTGTGTTTGAAGACGGTGGATTGGTCGGCACCGGACTCACCGCCGTAACAGTGATGGAATTCAGCGCGGCACTCGTAACCGTAAAGACAGTGGACGCCTGGAATCCGCCGTAGGAGGCCCCGATATTGGTTGTGCCCAGGGTTGAGTTCGCGGTGCTGGCCAGCCCGGACGACGAACCAATGGTAGCGACCGAGGTGCTTGACGAAGACCATGCCGGGCCACTCGCGCCATTGGCAACCGTGACAGTCCCATCGGTGTAATGGGCCCTTACCGTGAACTGCTGGGAGGTTCCCTTGGGTTGCGTCGGGGTTGCCGGGGAGACGCTAATTGACTTGAGCACATGAGCTGTAATCGTCAACACGATGAAATTTGAAGTCACGAGATTATTGGGAGGATTGGTATTTGTGTATGTCGCGGTGATGTTCGTGTTGCACGGGTTAGGCACACTGGAGAGAGTGGTTGCTAAACCTGTTGATGGGTCTATTGCCGCACAACCAGCATTCGTTGAGTTCCAGCTACCGGTGCTAGGTAAGGATGACGTGGTTTGGTCGCTGTAGAACGCCAGCGCCGTAAACTGGCAACTGTTTCCGCGCGGGACATTGCTTGGCGTGCAAGTGGAAGGAGAGATAACGATGGAAGCCACAACTGCAGGAGTAACTGTCAACGTGACAACGTTGGAAGTAATGAGTCCGGAAATTGCTGTGATATCCGTCGTACCGGTTGCGTGGGTAGAGGCGATTCCACCGGTGGTACACAGGCTGGTGCAGCTTGCCGATGCACTGGTGATTCCGGCGACGCTGCCAGTCGCCGAGGACCATCTGACGTAGCTGGTGACATTCAAGCTACCCGCACCGAAAGTTCCCAGGGCAGAAAATGTCTGAAGGTCTCCTTTAGGTACAGAAGGCGGGGTTGCAGGTGGGGATAAAGGACTTATGCTGATGGCCGTCAACCCAACATTCAGATATGTGGCGCCGGTAACCGGACCGGTACCTGGATCAAACGTTGCCGTTACCTTGACGACTCCGGCCACAGTTCCCGTAGCCGTTCCGGTCGCATTGCCCGTGCTTATGATGGTGGCTTGCCCGCTTCCAGCCACATTGTTTACGATCCCCCAGGTCACCGGACTTGGAAAAGGCGGCGTCGTTCCATCGGAATAGTGCTGCGTGGCTGTATACGCCAGGGTCCCGGTGACGGTGACACTGGAATTGAAATTATTGATGCTAATGAACGAAAGTACCGCCGGTGCGGCAGTGAGCATCATAGTGAGCTGCGTAGGTGTGCCAATCCCTTTGATGGTTGCTGTTATGGTCACAGTGCCCGAGGGCTGGTGTGCAATGGCGAGTCCGTGAGAGCTTACGCTGATGGTTGTGGGGTCGCTCGAGGACCAGGCTACGCGTGAGCTGACGTCACGCACGTTGGTTGTTTGGGAGCTGTTCCGGAAAAAACTCTTCAAAACCATCAGCTTAAGTGACTTACCGTTGGGGATAGGCTGAGGAGAGGCCGGGCTGAGGCTGAATCGCGCTGGTCCCACGGCCTTGCCTTGCGCCCAAGCGCCGTTCGTGCTCAATCCTATAAGAAGAATGCAGAGAACATTCCGCCAATCGCGCCAATGTTTAGTCTGTGACAAGAGCTGACCGCGCCTTTCCACACGGGGACAGGAGGTTTATGCACACTCAACTAAGGGGGACTTCGTTATTATAAGCTAGTTTTATAAACCCAGATCCTAACTTTTTCACTCGGAAAAACTGCCACAGTTTGATCTATGTTGCCTGCCCGCCGCAAGATAAAAATCTTTCTCCGCTCTATGCGTGCCGATTTGGTACATGACGGATGAGAAAGGAATAAACCATTTCCGATGGAGCGGAATCCATATTTTAGAGATGCGATCAAAACAAACCGGCCCAGGCAGTGATGCCTGGGCCGGTGTTAGATTCAGAGCACGTGATTTCTATTTCTGCTCTCGCGTAAGAGTCCAGCGCAGGCCGAACGAGACAGTCCGGTCGTAGAACTCGCGCTGAATGGGATAACGTCCGCTGCCTTGATAGAAGCCGAAAACTTCATTGTTCATGTTCAGCAGTGAGACGATGGCCTGCGTGCCATGCCCCTTGGGAATCCAGTAGCTCATCTGGGCGTCAACCTGGGTGTGAGGATAGAGATATGTATCCCCATTCGGCCCCCTGGGTCCGCCATCGGAGCCATCGGAGGCGAAGCTGCCATAGCTGAAGATGTTGGCGTCGTTGTGGGTCACGCCAATGCGTCCGGAGAAGCCCTTTTTGTCGTAGGTCAGATCGAAGTTGGCGTTGTTGGGGGCCTGGCGCAAAAGTGCGGGACGGTCTGTCCTGCCTGCCCCGCTGAGGTCGATGGGGAAGTTGGTTTGTGAACTGGTGTAGCTGTAGTTTGCCCTTACCCCCAAACCGTTCAGCGGTCCGGGTAAAAACGAGAGGTGCTGTTGCCAGGAGAACTCGACGCCTGCGATATGCGCGTGCCCTCCGTTGATGGGCTGGCTTTGCTTAAAGCCGGCAAATTGTCCCGATATTAGGAGGGTCGAAACCGGAAAGATGGGATCGGTCAGATACTTGTAAAATACCCCGGCCTCGATCACGCCAAAAGGTTTCAGGTAGTGCTCAATGGCGAGGTCGAAGTTCTGGGCGTGCTCGGGTTTGAGCGCCGGATTACCGAGGCTCACGGTGCGATTGGCCACCTTAACGTTATCTGATGCGATGATCTTGGGCGGCAGATCGCCAAAGTTAGGGCGGGCGATCCCCATGCCGTAGCCCGCGCGGACGATAGTGTTTTGACCCAAAGATGACTGGATTTGTATGCTGGGCAGCACGTCAATGTAATCGTGACTTCCAGGCACGGGAGTTATCACGGCATCCGGGTTATTATTCGAAAAATTCGCAGGGAAAAATACACTATTGGCAAGGAATGACTCTGAAGTCCCTTCAAGGCGCACACCCGCCTGAATACGGATATTTTCGAAGTTGATGGTATTCATCACGTAGCCGGCATAGACGCGTTCGGTTTCGTTAAAGTCACCGCCTACATTGTTCGTGATGGTCCTCTTCTGATTCAGCGCGAACGAGCCTGGATTGGTGTTGAAGAAGTTGAGAATCTTGCTGAAGACGGTGGTCGGCCCAAATGTAGGGTAGCCCTGAAGGTAGTAATTGTGGTTGATGAAGGTCCCCAGCACCGAACTTTCCTGCAGCGAGTCGTCGGCATTGTAGAACAGTTCATTGTTGAATTCAGATTTGCGGGCATCACGCACCTTGGCGCCGATCTCGAACGAGCCATAGTGCGAGCCGACATTATATTGCCGGGTGGCATCGACAGACCCGATGATATCGCGTTCAAAGGTATGCACATCTCCCTGGGTTAGCGTGTCGAGAACATACTGCGTTGGGTCAAAGATGTTGGCATTCAAGGGCGTAATGTGGGGGGTGTGCGGATTGGCTATGTTGACTGCGTACTGCACGGTGCCGTCGAGAAGACCACCAGGAGTAACTACAAAACCAGCGCTGGGAAATATTCCCGTAAAACGCGCCTGGCCGAGCGAAAGCTCATAGTTGATGGTCGTCTTTCCAATGTCATGCCGGGCCCCGGTGACGATGTTGAAGATACGCTGTTCCGGTTTGCGGGTTACATGGGAGAAGCTGGAGCTGCCATCTGCATTGGTCAATGCAGTTGTGGCGGTAGCCGAGGCAAAGCTGCCGACCGAAGGGGAATAGATCCAATCCTGCCCGAAGTCGTTGAACTCAGAGAAGAGCCCGCGCACGTATATCGAGGAAAACTCGCCCAGCTTGTAGTCTACGGTACCGCCGAAGCCGTAGCGTGTGCGGTCGTACCAGTAGTCGCGGTAGTCATAGCCGTTGGGTCCGGGGAAAAACGTGCCGGCCGGGTTAGCAACGGGATTGAGTCCCTCTGAAGGTTCGATGTCATTAATGCCGCGTCCATTCCAGTCATAGCTGCCGCCAAAGAGTACGCCCAGGCGCTTTTCCTTGCCAAAGCGCTGGCCAGCGGTGCCGTTGAACTGGTCGAGCCAGCGACCCGAATCAATAGGAGTGTAGCCACCCATTCCCAGCAAGCTGACATAGGGCTCGTCGGTCGCGCTCTTGGTGACCAGGTTGACTGAGCCGCCGATGGCGTCCCCATCCTGGTTGGCAGAGAGCGTCTTGCTGACTTCTACAGAATCTACAAGGTCAGAAGGAATAGCGTCCAGCTTCACGTTGCGTACATTTTCCGGGGATGGCAGATGCACGCCATCCACCGTCACGTTGCTCAGACGGGGCTCGGTGCCGCGAATCTGTACATATTTGCCTTCGCCCTCGTCGCGCTCCAGCGAGACGCTGGGCAGGCGGCCCACAGCGTCGGCGATATTGGTGTTGGGCAGGCTGGTGATGACCTCGGAGGGCAGCACCTGCAAAATGTTATCGGCAGTACGCTGGCGGTTGAGCGCCTCGATTTCGCCGTGCTCGCGGCCTGCGGTAACCGTGATTTCTTCGCCCTTGGCTTCAACTGCAAGCATGGCGTCCACGTTTGCGGTCCCACTGGCGCTGACGTCTACATCTTTAGAAAATGTTGTGAACCCTACGTAGGTGATGGTGACGGTGTAGTGTCCAGCGGCCAAACCGGTGATGGCAAAATCGCCCTTGCTGTTAGAGGCGGTGGTTTGTCCGGTGGGCTGCAGCTCTACGCGCGCGCCTTGCAGGATAGCGTGGGTCGAATCGGTCACGCGCCCGCTAATGACGCCATTGCGCTCCTGCGCCGTGGCCTGTGCGAGGCAGAACAGGGAGATCATTGAAAAAATTGAAGTTAACAAAAAAATCTTACGGTGGAGAAAATGCATGGTTCCCTCCTAATATGGGTTGAGGATCAAAAACTATGCGCAGATAGTAGAGGAGGTTTGTAAACGTCCGGTTAGAGACAGATGAATAGGAGGTTAAAATTCACTGAAGAAAGCCTGAAGGAAATTGCCATCCGTGGATACTGATTTTGGAAGAAAGCTATTTTACGTCTCTTCAACCAGCCTTAAACCATTTCATTTTTCTTCCAGTTTCTTCCAGGCTTTCTATCTGCGGGCTGAGAGTCTAACCGGAGCACTCACTCGACGGTGATTTCTCGTGAGAATCCGCTGCACATTTTCTGGTGCAAAAAACTCCTGCACCGGTACAGTGAGAGCAAACACCCCGAAGAAGCGGCGGGCCTGCTCGGGATTTTCCCGCAGTGCGGCGAGAAGTTGCTGCGTCTCGGGTGGAGGCGGCTCCAGCGTCGCGAGTTGCGAGGTGAGCTCGTAGAAGGGAAGAGCAGTCTGGTTGCGCTGCTGCTCGTATCCGGCCAAAGCCTGCTCCACCGGCTGGCGGCCACTCAAGCCGGCGTCAATGGCCTCGGCCAGCATTTCGGCGCTACGGAAGGCATCGGTGATTCCCGAGGCTGTGCACGGATCTTTCTGATATCCGGCATCGCCGACCAGCGCCCATCCGGGGCCGTAAGGCTTGCGCAGATAACCTGGGATCGCCCCGCCAACAAACTTTGACTCACGGCGGCAGCTTCGCAATTGCTCAAACAGATCAGGCGCGCACTCGGCAATAGACCGCATGTAGTGACCTTCGATATCGGTGCGGACCATCGGCAAATCGCGCGCGGCAAATGCTGACCCAATCAGCGTGAGATTGTCATTGGTGTTATAGGCGAAGATGACGCGATGAGGACGCAGCCATAGATGCCAGCCCATCATCCGTATGCCGCTCCAGTAGGAGTACCACGAGCCCTCCAGCGGAGGCTTGTTGTTATACTCCGGGGCCTTCACCGCCTTGGCAACGGTTGAAAACATGCCATCGGCGCCGACGGTAATGCGGGCGCTTTCCGTTACCATGGCCCCGTTCTTTCCGTGTCCGCGAATCCCGGTGACCCGGTCGTTTTCCCAGAGCACTTCCTGCACCGAGAAATTTTCCCGCAGCTCCGAGCCTGCCTCGACGGCTGCCTCAACCAGAATCGGATCGAGCACCTTGCGGCGTGGCGCGTAGGCCTCTTGCACCCCGCCTTCGGCCGGAGGAGGCGAACCTGTAAGGGTGAAGGCGCCGTAGTCAAAATAATCAGCGGTAATGGGAGGGCAACCGGTGGCGGCAAGTTTATCGAGCAATCCCCAGCGCTTCAGCTTGGCTGTCCCCGTCTGATGGACAAAGTGATTGGAAAAAGCCATATCACTGGGGAACGCGCCGCGATCCACCAGCAAGACCTTGTAACCTTTGCGCGCCAGCAGCAGGGCCGTAGGCGAGCCGGCACAGCGGGCGCCAACAATAATGGCGTCATACATGGGGAAGTCTCCTGATAGCCTAACTACAAGTGGTGTTTCAGAATGGAAATACGTATCAGGTACGGAATTACATATTTCCCGGATTGCAGGAACGGCAAGTTTTGTAAAATGCCCCGAAACGTTTGGGCGTGAAGGGTCACTTCTTAGGCCACGGAGAGTCAGAATTCATGAAGACCAACCTGGAAATCATCCAGAGTATTTACCTCGGGGATGCAGAGCAGAATGCGAAGAATCTGCAGGCCATTCTCGCACCCGAGTTCGAATGGAGAGAGGCTGCGGGCTTCCCCTATACCGGGACCTTTCACAGCTTCGAGGAGATTGTGAAAAACCTGTTTGCCCCGCTCGGGAGCGAATGGATCGGATTCCGCGCGCACGCCGAAAAATTTTACGATGCCGGCGAGACCATCATCACAACCGGCTTCTATCACGGCACTTATAAGAAGACGAACCGCGCTATGCAATCCGCATTCGCGCATGTGTGGACTTTAAAAAACGGCAAGATCGTCAAATACGTCCAATGCGCCGATACCAGGAAAGTTTGGGAGGCGATGGAGGGAAGCTGAAAAGCGCTCGTCGAAAAATAGGAGACCTCGCGTGGCGGATGATGCATTTTTCAATCCTTTAAATCGTTTGAGAAATGCTTGTCGACTTTTCGCCCATTTTGCTCTGGCCAGGCCCGCAATGCAGTTTGGATCACCCGCTGTAATTCTTTACGGCTTGCCCCGCCGGCAGCCTGAACCGCCATTCCCTGCGACACCGTTGCAATGAAGCGGGCCAGATCGGCAGGGTTTGAATCGCGGGGAAGGTCGCCCTCGGCTTTTGCGCGCTTGAGACGCCGGTGTATTTCCACCTCGCCTGCAGCACGGCGCGAAATCAGCTCCCGCCTGATCGAGTCGCCTTCTTTTCCGCAGGCAAGCGCGCCCTGCACGTAGAGACACCCTCGGGGATTGTGCGGATCGGTCACCGAGCCGGCTGTTCCTTGCAGCAGTCGTTCGACAACTGCGCGGGCGGTCGGCTGGTTCAGTGCTTCACGAACGTAGGCTCCAGGCCCATGGACATAACGATCAAGCGCCTTGCGGAACAGGCCTTCCTTGTCGCCAAAGGCGGCGTAGAGGCTGGGGCGATTGATGCCCATGGCTTTGGTCAGATCTGATAAAGACGCGCCCGCATAGCCTTTGCGCCAGAACACCTTCAGCGCACGGTCAAGAGCCTGATCAACGTCGAAGGCGCGAGGACGCCCCATGGGACCGGCGGACTTCCTGTATTTCATACGTAGTGTTTATGATAATGCTTTTTTCGTACCCATCGGTACAAAACTTCCTGAAACTTTGGTTCGCATTCGACATCTTTACTGTACGGTACAAAGTGCCGGCACAGGAGAGACATCATGTCAAAGAAACTTGCAGGTAAAGTTGCAGTGGTCACAGGAGCATCCAAGGGAATCGGCGCTTCGATTGCCAAGCATCTGGCAGCCGAGGGCGCAGCGGTTGTCGTTAACTATTCATCCAGCAAAGAAGGCGCCGAGCGCGTGGTCAAAGAAATTGTAAGCAATGGCGGAAAAGCCGTTGCAGTGCAGGCCAATGTAGCAAAACCGGCCGAGATCGAACGCCTCTTTTCTGAGACGAAGAAGGCATTCGGCAGACTCGATATCCTGGTCAACAATGCGGGTGTCTACGAATTTTCGCCGCTGGAAAGCGTTACCGAAGAGCATTTCCACAAGCACTTCAACCTGAACGTCCTCGGTCTGGTGCTGGCATCGAAGGAAGCCGCCAAATATTTCGATGCTTCAGGCGGCAGCATCATCAATATCAGCTCGACGGCCAGCTCCCTCACACCTCCCAATACCACGGTCTATACCGCTACCAAGGGGGCCGTGGATGCGGTAACCAGAACCCTGGCCAAGGAATTGGGTCCGCGCAAAATCCGTGTGAACGCCATTAACCCTGGCATGGTCGATACCGAAGGAGTTCGCGCAGGCGGATTCGACCAGGGCGACTTCCGCAAGCAGATCGAAGCGATAACCCCGCTGGGACGCATCGGCCAGGTCGAGGACGTTGCTCCTGCCGCTGTTTTCTTCGCTTCGTCTGACTCTGGCTGGATCACCGGCGAAACGCTGCGGGTTGCAGGCGGCCTTCGTTGAAGAAGCTCGGGCAGGCATCAGGCAGTCAGCTCTATTGCGGATCATCGAAGGACGGTGTAATGACAAGAAAGTTGTGGGAACCGCGATAGAGTCTGCCGTGCCCGGGGCGAGTGGTTGATCTTGACAATTAAGCCCGCAAATGGCTAGATTGGCGCGCACACCATTATTGGATTTTCGGGGCGGCTTCCGCCTCAGAGGGGTATGAGCATCTCTCCCAGCTCAGGCCTTTCTATCCAATACTCTTGCGCTAATCTCAAAACAATGTGGAGGATTTTCATGATGCATCCATGGGCCATTCGCAAAGGGTTTGTGTTTCTTATGGGTCTGTTTCTGCTTACGGTTTCGCATAGTGCGAAAGCCGACGACGATCGCATACGGGTGACGCAGGTGCAGACCGATTACGTAGCCAAGACGTTGACGATCGCGGTTTCTGATCTCGACAAAGCAAAACATCTGGCGGCGCCGAAGGTTCGGCTGGCGGGATCACCGCTGGTGGTTGTGAACTCGGTGGTCAACAACATCGCGCACACCGGCGTGATCACGGCCAATCTACCGTCGCCGGTTCCCACCGGCTCCTTTCTGCTGCAAGTTGCCTGGGGCAAGGATGAAGATGACCGCGAACACACGTTTTCACTGGCGTTAGGCCTTGTGGGTCCGCAGGGACCACAGGGGCCAGCAGGTTCGCAAGGTCCGCAGGGCGCTACTGGTCCGCAAGGCCCACAGGGTCCAGTAGGGCCCCAAGGCCCGGCAGGTTCATCGTCGGGCGGGCCGCCGTTTGTTTGGGTCTGCACGCCTGCGTTTTTTGCCAACGCCGGTGGTAACACCAGAGGTGACATCTATGTCTTCAACGGGAGCTCGACAACTGCCAACGTGGCGGTGCATTTCCTGGACCAGCATGGGAACAACCTGGCCGGCGTGACCATTCCCGGAACGAATCCCGCCGATATCTACCCTGGTCAAAGCGGAAGCAGCACCGTAGCTGTCGCGTCCTTGAACACGTTGGTGGTCACTTATCAAACCCCTATAGACTTTCCGGCGAACAGTCCCGGCGTCTCGCATACGGTCCATGTGGTTTCCGACCAGCCCATTGCCGTCGGCTCGGACCTTAATTTCAGCGGCTTCCATCCGCTGCCCTGCAGCCTCTTACCCAAGTAGATCTGGGATAAGTCGCAATCAGCTCTTGATAGTCACCAATAACAAAGGCCCTGCAATGATCAGGGCCTTTTCATTTGATGTCCGTTCCGCAATTGGGCATTTGCCTTGTCCAGGCGTTTCACACTCCCATCGCTTCCGCATAAAGACTGTGGAAGTGATGCACTCCACGCTCCTGCTTGACGCTGTAGCGGCCGCGGCTGTACGACCGGGAGCGCAGGTTTTTTTGCACGGTCTCGCAGATGCGCACATCTTCTACCTGGATTTCGTCGCTGAAGAGCACCGTCTGCGCCGGGGCCGGGGTCTTGAGCGCCGCTTCGGGAAAGTACCAGTCAAAAATGGCGATAGAACGCTCGGGCGACACGGGCAAAACAATGTTCACGGAGACATTGTCGGGATAGCAGTTGAGCATCCAGTTGGGGAATACCCAGAAGTATTCAGCAACGTCATCTCCCTTAGCCTGTGAGTAGCGGCGCTCCACGGTCTTCCCATTCTCAGGGCCGCGGATGGGGCTGGATTGCAACGAGTAGCTGGGAAAAAGCTGCGTGGTATAGCTGCCGTAATCCAGCTCGCGATTCAGGCTGGGATGCACGCTCGGCAGGTGATATCCCTCGAGATAGTTGTCTATGTATGTCTTCCAGTTGCAATTCATTTCGTAGATGCGGCGCTCGTGGAGTTGCATCTTCTCGAATTGGAAGCGGGCTATCCCTTGGGGAAGCTGGCCCAGCGCCTGGAGCAGTGGTTCGGCTTTCGGATTGAGGTTCACAAAAATCAGCCCAGCCCACTGCTCGGCGAGCACCGGAGTCAGTCCAAACTCTTCGTGGCGGAAATTCTCGACGCCTTCACATTCCGGAGCATTCAGCAGCTTGCCATCGAGCGAATACGTCCAGCCATGATAGCCGCAGCGGAAGACCTTTCTTTCGCCGCAGCCTTCGGCTGGCGGCCCGGCGCGGTGCTTGCAGACATTGTAGAAACCTTTGATCTCGCCGCCCGCATTGCGCACAATCAGCAAAGGCTCACCCACCAGATTCGCCGTGAAAAAAGAGCCGGGGTTCGGCAACTGCCGCACATGGCCGACGATCTGCCATGTCCCAACGAAGATTTTTTCTTTTTCCAGGCTCTCGAAAGAAGGATCGAAATAGTAGTGCGACGGCAGGGTGAATGCCTGGGCAACATCGGGTTGAATGAGTTTGTTCGTGGTCAAGGATTGCGGCGGGCGAGTCATGGTGATCTTAGATATAATCTCGTCTCCGTGAATGCCGTCAAGAGCTCAGAGACAACCGGAGATGCCGCGGAAAGAATAAGCGCTTTGGAATGCATTCACAAGACCCAGGAACACCCGCATTGACCCAACCCGCCAAACTAGTCCGAGGGCTCTCGCTGCTGGATTCTATCCTGCTGCTGGCAAGCGGAATCATCGGGTCGGGCATTTTTCTCACCGCCGCCGACGTGGCATCGAACACGCGTACGCCCGCATTGTTCCTCTCCATCTGGGTCATCGGCATGCTGATTACCTTGCCGGCCTGCTTCGCTTTTGCCGAGATGGGCGCTATGTTCCCTGAAGCCGGCGGGCAGTATGTCTATCTTCGCGAAGCCTACGGAGAATTTGTCGCCTTCCTTTACGGCTGGATGATTTTCACCGTCAGCGTTGCCGGTACGGTTGCCGCCCTGGGAGCAGGTTTCGCGGAGTACATCGGCAAGATCTTTCCTGCTGTGTCTGCCGCTCATGTCATCTTTGTTTTGCGCTTCCCAGGACTGTTAGCAGGACACCTGGCCTCTCGGATTCACACCTTGACCGTCACCCGGGAGCACTTGGTTTCACTGACCGCAATCCTCCTCCTGACCCTGGTCAATATTTTTGGCCTGCGCCGGGGTGCGGTGCTGCAGAACATAGCCACTTGGGCGAAATTTGCCGCCATTGGGACTCTTGTGATCTTGGGCATAGCTGTTGGCAAGGGATCATGGGGACATTATTCCATTGCACTGCCGTCATCGCCGACGGCCCCTTCCATCCTCAGCGGAATTGGGGTGGCACTGATTGCAGTCTTCTGGGCTTACGACGGATGGGTATACATCACCTGGGTTGCCGGCGAAGTCAAAGATCCCCAACGGAACTTGCCGAGATCGCTGATGCTTGGGCTGTTGATCGTGGGAACGCTTTATCTGGCCATCAATGCAGTTTATCTCTATGCATTGCCCATGACCGAGATCGCCGCCAATACTGCCGTGGCGCAAGCCGCCGCAGTTTCCATGTTCTCAGCGGGCGCGGCGCGTTGGCTGGCCCTGATGATTGCCGTTTCGTGTTTTGGCGCGATGGCCACCGCAATCATGTGCGGCGCGCGCGTTTACTACGCCATGGCAGAAGACGGCGTTTTCTTTCGCGGCCTTGCCAAGGTGAGTCCGCGCTGGCACACCCCGGCAAGGAGCCTGGTGTTGCAGGGAGTCTGGTCAGCAGCGCTGGCGCTCAGCGGAGGTTACAACGCACTGTTCACCTACGTGATGTTCATGATGGTGCTCAGCTACGCGCTCACGGTAGGCGCGCTGTTTGTGCTGCGCCGCAAAATGCCCGACGCTCCCCGGCCGTATCGTTGTGCTGGATATCCATGGCTGCCGGCACTCTACCTGCTGATTGGCGGCATCTGGACTGTCAATGCTGTCGTCCAAAAGACGCAGGAGGCACTTTGGGGAGTGGTCATCGTGGCGATAGGCATACCGTTCTACATTTATTGGAAGCGAACCCAGCGAACAGATAAACCGGCTGAAGCCGCGACGGCAAAATAGCTTTCACTTAGTGAAATCATTGGTCCAAGAGAGAAACCCCTGGACGGTGTCGAAGGAGCCGCGTATGGAAATCCGCGCTACCGTATTGTGGTCCTCGTCTTCTGCTTCCAAGATGATCGCGCTGCTTGAGTCCTGCATCACCGATACTCTTTTTCCCCAGCTGGTAAACAGGTCGCGGTAAAACTGCTCCACCTGGCTTTCTTTGGCTTTTGCCGAAAAGCTGACGGCGTGGGTGTAGAGATCACCTGCGCCGGTGTCTGGTTTGTTGATCGTGAAACACATGCTCTCTCCGGCGTCCGTATACACCATCTTGGGGCTGAACTCGCGAGAGTTTTCACATGGAACCGCCCGCACCTCGGCGGTGATAATCATGGCCAGGTCAAGCATCGCGGTCCGGCCCGTTGCGCGGTCGCGGACCACCACCATCGCTGTGTTGGGGTAAGAGTCAACAAACTCCAAATGCGGGTTCCGGTCCAGAAAAGGCTTAAATTCCGTGCCTCGATCAATCATCGCCTGCAGGTTGACGCGGCCGGTCATCCGGTATTGGACAAACAGCGCCATGGCAACGAACAAGATCAACCCGCCGATAATGTAAAAAGCCGTACCCGGTCTGTATTCCAGCAACCTCTGCAACATGCTCTTCACCTTCCTTTAAAGTTTGTCGGTTAAGCATACTCCCTGACAGCGCAAGCCAGGGATGCTGTGTGGGTTACCTTCGGTACCAGAGTTAGAGATGAACCGGCACAAAGAGATAAAGTTCCCATTTCTGCACCAGCCCATTGTGGGATTTTTGTAGCGCTTCAAAGCCACATTTTCATTTCTATTGGTCCTGCTGTGTTGTTTAATATCGGATTCAATTTACAACTGCGTTGACCGCAAGATCAATTTGTCGTGAGCAGCGTCAATTTGTGGCCGGTCAACCGTATCCAAAGTTGAGTAGAAGGAGAAGATCCCATGGTTTCCTTTGATAGCGAATTTGCCCAGGTCTATGCGTTGCCTCTGGCCAAAGCGGCATACGTCTCTACAAATCCTCCTGACGGCTTCACCAGCAGCCAAAATGCCTTCAACATTCTGGCGGATACAAGTCATCCCGATTACCTGACACAGCTTTCCAAATCCAGCGATCAACACAAAAGGATGATGCAAAGCATGTTGGCCCAGCGGGTCAAGCCCCTGTTCGAGGACGCCGAAAACGTTGGCCAGGAGATCCTGACAAATGCTGTCCCCAATCCGCAACCAAACCTGCACTTTGGCTGGGTGTGCATGGATGCCGCCAAACAGAGACTCGTGGTTGCGTTGCGAGGCACAGAGTACTTCCACGATTGGCTGGATAACCTCGACCTTATTCCTGCGCCCTATGCTCCCATTCCTGGAAGCGGCATGGTGCATCAAGGGTTTCAGCTCGTCTATTACGCCATCCGCAACAACCTGCGGCAGATCGTGCAAAAGGTCGTGCAAAATCAAGCGCAGCAACTTAGAGAGATTTTTATCACAGGCCACAGCCTGGGCGGAGCCCTGGCTGGCCTGGCAGCCCCCGATCTTGTGAACGACGTTGCCGCCAAACTTTCGCCCACCGTCTACACCTTTGCCGAGCCTAACGTCGGACACAGTGATTTCACTGACTTCTATAACTCGCGCGTGAATGTTTGCTACCGGGTAGTGAATATGTGGGACCTGGTGCCGCATCTTCCACCCTCTCAGGCGGGATACGACCACGAAGGGACCCCGCTTTCCATTGACAGCGGATTCTCTCTCGACGTTGTCCGCAACCACGTTATCGTCACCGGATATATTCCTGGCGTTGCAGCTTTAAACCAAAAGAGCGAGGCCGCTCTTCCGGCCATGGCAGGAAGGTGAGATGCCCAGAAAGCGGCACTTGCGTTAGACTTAACTCACCACAATTTCTGCAGATTACATCGCAGTTTTCTGCTTTCATCTGCTGGGGGGGGCGCTTGCTGACAGCTACGGCAGACGCAGCGAGGTAACCACTATGGAGTCTCTCGAGTCAAAGCGGCTTGCTCTCGAAGCGCGGCTCAAAAGTTTCGAAAAGGTGGCCGTGGCATATTCGGGCGGTGTGGATTCTGCCTTTCTTGCCTATGCCGCATACCAGGCGCTGGGAAACAGGATGTTGGCGGTGATCGCAGACTCGCCTTCACTGGCGCGCAGCCAGTATGACGATGCACTCCAGTTCGCGCGGGAGCAGGGAATCCCACTGCGTGTCATTGAAACTGCAGAGCTGGAAAGTCCCGAGTACGCGCGCAACGACGCCAATCGCTGCTTTCACTGCAAAGATGAATTGTTCACGGTGATGGAGCGCATTCGCGCCGCAGAGGGCTACGCTGCCGTGGCGTATGGCAAGAACACGGATGACGATGGAGACTTTCGTCCCGGCCAGCGTGCTGCCGAGCTGCATCATGTGGTTGCACCGCTGGCAGAAGCTGGGCTCAGCAAAGCAGAGGTCCGCGAGCTGGCGCGCGGTGCCGGCCTGAGACTTTGGGACAAACCCGCTTCGGCTTGCCTGGCTTCGCGTATTGAATACGGCCGGCCGGTAACCCGGGAAGCTCTGCAGGCGGTCGAGAGGGCTGAAGACGCGCTGCGCGGGCTCGGTTTTCGCCAGTTCCGGGTTCGCCACCACGGCGAAATCGCGCGCATTGAAATAGCGCGCGAGGAGATGTCTGCTGTTCTTACCAACGGTATGGCTGACCGGATTGCGCGTGCGGTCAAAGAGGCCGGCTTCCGCTTTGTTGCGCTCGATCTCGAAGGCTACCGCTCCGGTTCGATGAACGCACTATTACCGCTGGGTGATGTGGTTGCGAGGCGAAGCTGAAAGGCAGCAGAAGGAATTTATGCGAGTTGCTTATCTCGACTGCTTTTCCGGAGTGAGTGGAGACATGATGCTGGGCGCGCTGCTCCACGCGGGAGTTGATCTCGATCTGTTTCGCCAAACCATAGCCGCACTCGGAGTCGATGCCCAAATCAAAGTCGAAACCGTGAACCGGAGCGGGATCAGCTCCACCCGGGTCCGCGTGCTGACCGCGGAGGGCGAGCAGGATGACGCCCACGTTGTTCTCGACGAGCATTCTCACAGCCATGGCCATAGCCATAGCGAAGACGCTCACGCTCATTCCCATTCACACTCCCATAGCAACGACCATTCCCATCATGGGACTAAGACCGAAAAGGGCGAGAAGCAACACACCCATCATGATCATCAGCACGCGCATGAGCACGGAAGATCGCTGAAGGAAATTCACGAGCTGATATCGCGTGCGCCAATTGACTCGGCTGCGCGTGCGATTGCGCTGCGCGCGTTTCGTCTGCTGGGCGAAGCCGAGGCCAAAATCCATAATATTCCCGTGGAACAGATCCACTTCCATGAGGTCGGTGCGGTGGATACCATCGTGGATATCGTCTGCGCCGCGGCAGGATGCGCATCGCTGGGAGTCTCTCGTTGGGTATGTTCGCCGCTCAACATTGGCGGCGGCACGGTGAAATGTGCGCATGGCATCTTTCCGGTCCCGGCTCCGGCGACCACGGAGTTGCTGAAAGGCGCACCCGTCTACAGCTCAGGAGTTCAGGCCGAGTTGGTGACGCCCACTGGAGCAGCCATACTTCGGGCGCTGGGCGTGGAATTTGCCGTTATGCCGGCGATGACGATTGAGCACACAGGATACGGTGCCGGGGCCCGCGATTTGACCGGACTCGCCAACGTAGTGCGCATCACAGTTGGTGAAGCGGTGCAGAAAGAGCAGAGCGCTGATCGAGAAGTTGTTACTGTTATTGAGACCGCCGTTGACGATCTCACGCCGCAACTGGTCGGCTACGTAATGGAGCAGGCGCTGGCTGCCGGCGCGCTCGACGTCATGGTCACACCGGTCTTGATGAAGAAGAACCGGCCAGGACATCTTTTGACGGTGTTGTGCGAACGCGAGAAGGCCAACGGCCTATGCAATCTGCTGCTGCGCGAGACCACAACCCTGGGGGTTCGTCTGCGCGAAGAGCGCCGGCAATGCCTGCAGCGCAAGTTTGCGACCGTGAGCACAAGCTGGGGAGAGGTTCGGATGAAGCTCGCCTACTTGAACGGCGAGTTGACCAACTGTTCTCCTGAATTCGAGGACTGCCGCCGCATTGCCGAACGGCACAAGATTCCATTGAAAATTGTGATGCAGGAGGTAGTTCGCCTCTACCGCGAGGAGCACGCCGCGGCCGCGGACTAAGACCTATGGACCAGGATGCTGTGAAGACCTTATTAGAAGATATCCGCGAACAGCGGATCTCTCCCGATGAGGGCGTTGAGCGCCTGCGCAATCTGCCCTTCGAAGACCTGGGCTTCGCCAAGCTCGATCATCACCGTTCGCTGCGGCACGGCATGCCCGAGGTGATCTACGCCGCCGGTAAGACCCCTGCGGAAACCGCCGAGATTTTTGCCCGCATGGCGGAACACGGAGGCAACGTGCTTGCGACCCGGTGCACACCGGAGCACGCCCATGCAGTACTTGGGGCTACACCAACCGCCGAATACAATGAGCGCGCCCGCACCATTGCATTGGTGCAGGATGCGAAGGAGCAGGGCAAGGGCGTGGTTGCGATTCTATGCGCCGGCACGAGCGATTTGCCGGTCGCCGAAGAGGCAGCGGTCACGGCGCGGGTGATGGGAAACCGCATTGAATTGGCCTGTGATGTTGGTGTTGCTGGGTTGCATCGGCTGATTGCTCAGCGCAATCTGCTCTCAACGGCGCGTATCTTTATTGTTTGTGCAGGGATGGAAGGAGCGCTGCCCAGCGTGGTTGCGGGCCTGGTTGGTGCGCCTGTGATTGCGGTGCCTACCAGCGTCGGCTACGGCGCTTCGTTTCAGGGGGTCACCGCCCTGCTTGCTATGATGAACTCCTGCGCCCCCAACGTTACGGTGGTTAATATTGATAACGGTTTTGGCGCTGCTTATTTCGCTTCCATGATCAACCGCTTATGAATGTAAAGCTGTGAAAGCAGGGAGTTTCCGCCGCTCTGGCTGTTGTAGAATTGCGTTCGTGGGGTAATGGCCAACTTGATCGACGGTCGCCGCAGGTGTTCTTCCGAGGGAAGACAAAAGACCCTCTTCCAGCAGCATGGGACGGATCACAGAGCGCTTGGGCAATCCTTAAATTGAGGGAGCTTGATAACTATGGCGTCACTCAGTACGTCTCCATCGGGCACGTTAGTGCCCTCCGCTCAACCGTTTCTTCGCTTGGAGCACTACACCTTCGGTGTAGGAGACCGCTTTGCCCATCAGGCGAAAGCTCAATTGCGTGCCTTCACACTCGCCGCGAAGGATGGCGTAGAGATCATTCCTGTGTGGAACAAATCGAACCGGGAGCACATGATCGTTGGCTCGAAGCCCGGCAGCGTGCGCGCGGCCGCCGAAGTTGCCATCCGCGATCTGGGCTGGAAGAAGCCCTTCCACGTGGATGCCGATCACATCACCCAGGAAACCGTAGACGGTTTTCTGGAATCCAGCGACTATTACACGATTGATGTTGCTGCCGCCATCGGCAAGCCTGCAGCCGACGAGAGGGTGAGCGCATTTCTTGACCGGCACCCTGAGCTCTTTCAGCGGATTGACCTGCTTGGCCAGGGTCCGTTGACGATATCGCGCGCCGACGTCACGCAGACCGCACGAAAATACCTGTTTGCAGCGCAAGAGGCAGGCCGCATCTACCGTCATATCGCGAATGCTAAAGAGAAGGGTAGTTTCGTCACCGAGGTCTCGATGGATGAGACCGACAACCCGCAGACGCCGGGCGAGTTGCTGGTAATCCTGGCTGCGCTGGCTGATGAAGGCATTCCGCTGCAGACCATTGCGCCGAAGTTTACCGGTAGGTTCAACAAGGGCGTGGATTACGTGGGCAACCTGGCCCAATTTGAAACCGAGTTTCGCAGCGACCTCGCAGTCATTGCTCATGTGGTCAAGACCTATGGCTTGCCTGCCGAACTCAAGCTCAGCGTACATTCAGGGAGCGATAAATTCTCGATCTATCCGGCCATCTGCCGGGCGCTGCGCGACACCGGCGCCGGAGTCCACGTAAAGACCGCGGGCACCACCTGGCTCGAGGAGTTGATCGGGCTGGCAGAAGCCGGAGGCGACGGCCTGGCGTTGGCGAAAGAAATCTATGCTGAAGCCTACGCGCATCGTGAAGAGCTCTCAGCACCCTATGCCGCGGTGATTGATATTGATGTTGCCAAGCTGCCCTCACCCGAGCAGGTCAAGAAATGGTCGCCGGAGCAATACGTGAACGCATTGCGCCACGACCAGAAGTGCAAAGAATTCAATCCCAGCTTGCGGCAACTGCTGCACGTGGGGTACAAGATCGCCGCCAAGATGGGCAACCGATATTTGGACATGCTGGAGACTTGCGAAGAGTCCATCTCGCGCAATGTCACCACCAATCTTTACGAACGGCACGTCAGGCCGATCTTCCTGGGTAAGTAGGCCTCGGAAGCTCAGCAGTACCGTGACCTGCGCACATTTTTGATCTAAAGAAACGAAAAGGAGACACGTATGGCGACTGTTGCCATATCAGCACAAGAATTGTCTGGCCTTGAGCCGAAGTATGAGTTTTTTGTCGGCATTGATTCCGATGGCTGCGCCTTCGACAGCATGGAGATCAAGCATAAAGAGTGTTTTTGCCCGCAGATCATCAAGTACTGGGACCTGCAAGCGGTCTCCAAGTATGCTCGCGAGGCCGTCGAGTTTATCAACCTCTATTCCAAATGGCGCGGGACCAACCGCTGGCCGGCGCTGATTTCGACTTTAGATCTGTTGCGCGAGCGGCCTGAGGTGATCAAGCGCGGGTGCGAAGTCCCGCAGGCCGCCAAGGTGCGCGAGTTTATCGCGTCGGGCAAGTCCCTCAGCAACGACGGCTTGAAAGCCTATATGGCAGAGCACCCCGATCCGGAACTGGAACATGCTCTGCAATGGAGCAAAGCGGTCAACGACTCCGTGGCCGACATTGTCCACAACCTGCCTCCTTTTCCATACGTGCGCGAGAGTCTGGAAGTGCTGCAGAAGAAAGCGGACGCGGTGGTAGTCTCGGCCACGCCGACCGAAGCGCTCATCAATGAATGGAGAGAGAACGATATTGATAAGTACGTTCGCGCCATCGCCGGTCAGGAATTAGGCACCAAGAAGCAACACCTCAAGATGACGACCGGCGGAAAGTATGCGCCGAACCGGGTGCTGATGATCGGCGATGCTCTCGGCGACTTTGATGCTGCGCGCGCCAACAATGCGCTCTTTTTCCCGATTAACCCCGGGCACGAAGAAGAATCCTGGGAGCGCTTTTACAAGGAGGGTCTGCAGAAGTTCCTGACGGGTGAATTTGCGGGCGCATACGAAACTGCATTGATTGCTGAATTTGATAAACTTTTGCCAACGACTCCGCCGTGGAAGCGGTAAGCAGTGGCCAACACAACTCCCAAGCGAGAACGACGATGACGATCGGAAGAGGCGCGGCAAACGCGTACCTCACCGGCGACGACGTGCGCCAGATCATTACCCAGGCATTCGAATCGCGAAAGCTCGATGGCAAGCGCGTCATCATCCTCATTCCCGACGGCACGCGAACCATGCCTATGCCGCAGATGTTCGCGCTATTCCACGAAATCCTACGGCCGCGTGTGAAGGCTTTGGACTATCTGGTAGCGCTGGGCACGCACTCGGTGATGAGCGACCAGCAGCTCAGCAAACTGGTGGGCCACACGGTGGTCAACGGCAAGGTTGGCGACACAAATGTTTTTAATCACCACTGGGAAAACCCTGCTACCTTTGCCAATCTCGGCACCATTCCCGCCGCCGAGATTTCAAAAATCACAAACGGCCGGATGTCACAGGATGTTCCGGTCACGCTTAACAAGCTGATCTTGAACTACGACCACATCATTATTTGCGGGCCGGTATTTCCGCATGAAGTCGTCGGATTTTCCGGCGGCAACAAGTACTTCTTTCCGGGCATTGGCGGCGCGGAGATCATCAACTTTACGCACTGGCTGGGGGCGGTCATCACCAACTACGAGGTGATCGGGGCGGGATACACCCCTGTGCGCGCGGTGATTGATCGAGCAGCCTCGCTGATCCCAGTGCCGGCCACCTGCTTCTCTCTAGTGGTCACGCATGATGGTCTCGCTGGTCTTTACTATGACACGGCGCCTGAGGCATGGAAGGTGGCATCGGCGCTCTCAGCAAAGATCCACATCCGCTGGGTTGATAAGCTCTACAAGCGCGTGCTCTCCGTGATGCCGGAGATGTACGACGATCTCTGGACCGCAGGCAAAGGCATGTACAAGATGGAGCCTGCTGTTGCCGATGGTGGGGAAGTAGTAATCTACAG
>Ga0207144_1043_pt1 | contig 27567 bp, 37 predicted proteins | sample Alteio_BWMinHeat_FD_153583 | JGI IMG/M metagenome (GOLD analysis project Ga0207144, IMG submission 153583) | Enriched cells from forest soil in Barre Woods Harvard Forest LTER site, Petersham, Massachusetts, United States -... | ecosystem: Environmental > Terrestrial > Soil > Temperate forest >...
AGAAAGGTATTAAAGCTAGTACTATTATTCTTGTACAAAAACCTTATATGCTGAGGCGTTCCTTTGCAACATTTAAAAAGGTATGGAATGAGGCTGAAGTTATTACTACAGCTCCAAATATACAATACAGTAGCTATCCAAATGAGGTAATCTCAAAAGAGGAGGTCATAAATATTATTGTAGGTGATACTCAAAGAATAAAGCTATATCCTGATAAGGGATTTCAAATTCCACAAGAAATACCAGATGCTGTTTGGAGAGCGTATAAAGAATTAGTTGCGAGAGGCTATACTAAATCCCTAGTGAGTAAATAACAGAATCCATCTTAAAATGGAAGAATTTCAGAAGATTTAATTTTAAGTGCTCTACAAATACTTCCCAGCACTGCGAATGTGGGATTTTCTTCACCTCGCTCTATTCCGGCGTAATAAGTAATTGATATTCCACTAAGATTTGCCGCCTCTTCTTGAGACAAATTTGCTCGTTCTCTTATTTCTTTTAGTTTTTTACCCAAAGATTGTTGATCCTTAGGATTAATCTCAGCAGTCATATATAGTAGTATACAACATTTTAGCAAAATTTGTTCAAAAAAAACATTTTTAGCCTCAATTCTAATTATTTTCATGCTTGACAACTACAACTATAGTTGCTAATATATAACTATAGTTGTAGTAAGGTGAGAAGCTTTAAGCATGATTAGTAAAGAATTATTAGAAAAGTTTAAGATGCTATACCAGGAACAATTTAATATTTTACTTAATGATGAAGAAGCAACGAAAATGGCAACAGATCTTGTGAATCTTATGAGAGTTTTACTGAAACCTGATCCAACATCAAGCAGTGAGGAAACATATCAAGAAGAAGGGAGGCCGAATGAAACTGTCTGAACACAACAATACAAATAATTCTACCGAGCAATATCCAATAATAAACAGATATGTTGTGTATTGTCGTAAGAGTAGCGAGTCCGATGAGCGACAAATACAATCATTAAATGACCAGATAAGTACTCTTATGCCTTTTGTAGCTTCCCACGGCTTGCAGATTGTAGGAGAACCCCTACAAGAATCTAAATCAGCTAAAATTCCAGGTAGACCGGTTTTTGATCAATTAATTCAGATTATTGAAGATGGTAAGGCAAATGGAATCTTGTTACTCAATCCTTCTCGTTTATCAAGAAACACCGTTGATACTGGAAGAATCATTTATCTTATGGATCAAGAGAAACTTCAAGAAGTAGTAACACCTTATCAAACATTCAAAAATAACCCATATGACAAATTTATGCTTAACCTGCTTTGTACTCAAGCAAAGCTAGAAAATGATAATAAAAGTGTAAATGTCAAAGAATCTTTGAAACTCAAGGCAGAACGGGGTACTTTTCCTGGCAAAGCAAGGCCGGGCTACATTAATAATCACGAAAAACCGCAAGGATTGAGAGATATTTCAGCACATCCTGTCTATTTTTCATTAATGAGAAAACTCTTTGACTTAGCATTAACCGGTAATTATAGTATCGAACGATTAGTTAAAGAGGCTGGAAACTTAGGCATTAGAAGCTCGAAAAGTGGTAAACCAATTTGTAAAAGCTGGATGCATAGAATCCTCAGGGATCCTTTCTATACAGGAAGATTTATTTATGGAGGCAAGCTCTATCAAGGCAATCATCCAGCTGTGATTAATGATGAGGAATTTAACCTTCTCCAAGACATTGTTGAGGGAAGAACAAAAGGAAGGCAGCAAAAACATAGCTTTGCTTTAAATGGCATCATTAAATGTGGGGAATGCCAATACTGTGTTACTGCTGAAAAACATACAAGAAGATATAAAAACGGTACTTCACAGGTTTTTGCTTATTATCACTGTACTAAAAAAGGCCTTGATAAGAAATGTAATCAGCCTTATCTTGCGGCGGCTAAGCTTGAAGGTCAGTTTGGTGATGAGTTAACTCAGCTTGAACTTATACCCAAATTCGCAGAATTTGCTTTTGAGGCCTTAGAAATAGTCAAGGAAACTGACAGTAACGTTACCAAAGGCAGCCAAGAGGCCCTTCAGACAGCATTAGACGGCGTTAATAAACGAATTAATAACTTAGTAGCTCTTAAAATCTCACCGGACAATTCAGATGGTATATTGCTCTCAGATACAGAATTCGCAGACAGAAAAAGAGCGTTAGTATTTGAAAAAGAAAAGCTTACACAACAACTCGCCCAAATTGATCCTAATAATTCTGAATGGGCTGAAATTGCAAAAGACAGTTTCGACTTTGCTCTTTTTGCTGCTAAAAGGTTTAAAAAGGGAGACCCTGATGATAAAAAGGTCATTTTTAAGACAGTCGGCTCGAACCCGATCTTACTAGATCAAAAATTGCAATTCCAGCTTCGATATCTATTTATTAGGTACAAAGAGGGGATAAAAGCCACAAATGATAAAATAAATCGGCTCGTACCTACAAACGAGTCGTCAAATCAAGCTAATCTCGAAAACTTTTCAAAAAGTCCTCTATGGTGCGGACGAGAGGACTTGAACCTCCACGCTCTTACGAACACATGCACCTCAAGCATGCCTGTATACCATTTCAGCACGTCCGCATAAATATTAGATAAAATCTAAGATAGAATCCTAGAATTTGTTGTTCTAGAGTTTTGTGCCCAGGAGAGGAGTTGAACCTCCACGCTCTTTTAAAGCACTGGCACCTGAAGCCAGCGTGTATACCATTTCACCACCTGGGCTTAACAGGTTGACTACCAAGAAACACACTAATTCTATCAAATGTAAATCAACTTGACAATTCGCGAGAATTTTGCAAATATGTATTATGCCCATGAGAAAGTTATTTCTCACTACAGCTCTTTTAAGCATAGCTCCATTTGCCTTTATCTTCGGCCTTATTATGGTCCTTATTATTTACACTCAAGGTTCTCATCTCTCAACAAGCGGGCAAAAAGTGGCTTATGCAGCGCTTCCAACAACCCAAAATATCTTCTCAGCAACCATTATAGAACTTGATGGCGGAAGCTCTGAGAAAATAAGGCAATTTCTTGCTCGTTATAATTCTCCTCTTGAGCCTTATGCAGTTGATATTGTGAACGCAGCTGATGAATATGGCCTTGATCACCGACTCATTGTTGCAATCGCCATGCAAGAGTCAGGTCTTTGTAAAACAATTCCGGTAGATTCCTACAACTGCTGGGGTTTTGGGATATACACAGGACACGTGACGCGATTTACGGATTATAAAGATGGGATTTATACTGTAACTAAGGCACTAGCAATAAGATATAAGAAAAACGGCTTAGTAACACCTGAGCAAATTATGACTATGTATACCCCAGATAGTAACGGAAGTTGGGCAACTGGCGTCAATCACATCATGAATCGGCTTCAATAAACTACATACGGCTTATAGTTCGGTACTTGACAAACCTATAGTTATATGATACTATACACCCTAGATCCTAAGGTATGTGCCCAAAACACATACGTTAGGATTTTTTTATGGGAAAAAGATTCCTTACTATTTTTATTCTTGTTGTTTCTGCTTTATTGTCAGCGACAACTACCACGCATGCAGATACTGCAGGCTCCTCTGCTGCGCTCACTCCTATAGAGATATCCAAACCCAAAGATAACCGCTCGGAAATTCTACATGATTATTTGCTTAAGTATAATTCTCCTCTTGCGCCTTATGCTAAAAACTTTATAGATGAGGCTGACAGGAATAATCTTGACTGGAAGTTAGTTGTGTCAATTGCTGGAAACGAATCATACTTTGGTCAAATGATTCCTTCTAATTCATATAACGGCTGGGGTTATGGTATTTATGGAAATAATGTTAGATATTTCTCTTCGTGGGACGAAGGGATTGCCGTCGTCTCAAAAGCCATAAGAACTGACTATGTCAATAAATTGGGAACTAGTAATATCTATGAAATAGGTTCAATGTATGCACAGGATCCTACCTGGGCCAATAAGGTTACTAATTACATGGCTTCCCTTGATCAATTTGCATCTGAAAATCCTAATCACGTCCTTTCAATTTCTCTTTAAATCTTTTATAATGGTAAAATAAACGGGCCGGTGGCGGAATTGGCAGACGCGCATGATTTAGGATCATGTGGGGAAACCCTTGGAGGTTCAAGTCCTCTTCGGCCCACCACCCAAATAAATATATGCCAAAATCACTAATTGACAAACAAGTTGACGGGACAGTCAAATTAACTATTACTATACCTCATGATAAAATAGCAAAGGCTCGTGAAGAGGCTATTGTAGCTGTAGCTAAGCAAGCGAATATCCCAGGATTTAGAAAAGGAAAAGCTCCTGAAAAATTAGTTGAGGAAAAATTAAATAAAGAGCAAATACAAGAGGATGTCCTAAAAAAACTTCTGCCAGAAGCATACCAGGGAGCTGTAATGGAGCATCAACTAAGACCAATTATGAACCCAAAAATTCATATTGAAAAAATTGAGGAGGACAAAGATTGGGTCTTTGAAGCTCTGACTTGTGAAGCGCCAATCGTAGATACAGGAGAATATAAAAAAAATGTAGCTAAGGTAACTGCTAAAAATAAGATTATAATTCCTGGAAAAGAGCCACAAAAACCCAGCTTTGAAGAAATTGCCAAAGCAGTTCTTGAAGATTCAAAAGTCAAAATCCCATCAATTCTACTTGAGCAGGAAACCGACAGGCTTCTAGCTCAACTCTTAGATGATATTAAAAAATTGGGACTAAACCTTGAACAATATCTTGCATCAACCAAGAGAACGCCTGAGGATTTAAGAGATGAATACGCCAAAAGGGCAGAATCTGATATGAAACTTGAATTTGTGCTACAAAAAATTGCTGAGCAGGAGAAAATTACGGTTGAAGAGAAAGAAATTGATGAAGCAATCCAAAAAGCAAAATCCCCAGCTGAAAAAGAAAACCTGCAAAACAATAAATATCTCCTTGCTGCAATCCTTAGACAGCAAAAAACGCTTGATTTTCTTATGGGATTATGATAGAATTCCGCTAGTATGGCAAATAAGACTTCAAAAACACGCATAATTAAAAATCCGCTTGAATCAGTCATGGACATTGGTGATCCAACCGGTATAGCAAAAGGTGTTGGATCCTCTCTAGTTAATGATCTAGGAATTAGCGGAGGAAAAGATTTTCTTGAATTTCTAGGTATGGATCTATCCTCAACAAGTGACAAAAAGGCTCAAAAGCAGCCAGAAAACCACCACCAAGAGCAAAAAAACGGTTCATTTGATATCGTAAGCTTTGAAAAAGACGTTAAAAAAACCGAACAGCGTATTGAGGCTGCTATTGACTATCATCGTGACATTGTCCGCTCAAGTGAAAAAATTTCACATCAAGAAGCGCAAAAGATGAATAATCAGATAGAACAAATAAAATCTGAGCTAAAATCTCTTATTGCTTCCTCAAAAATGCTTCAGATGGAATTTGCCCAAATTTCAATGGAACAAACTCCTGAAAATGTTGGTGTATATCAAGCAAATTTCTTTGAATGGATGCTTGGTTTAATTCGTAAAGCAAGAGAAGATGTTGAAACATCAGAAGCATGGATGAATGCTCAAAAAGGCAAGCACGGCAAAAAAGGATATTGGGGAATGTTTAAAAAACACGGGACAAGTTTTGCTTTGTCTAATGAACGCGGTGTCGCAACTCAGGTTGGATAACCATTGACAATAAATCAAATATGAGAGCGGAGATTGCAGGAAATATAGGAACATTTGAAAGCATTAGAAGAACACGAGCAGCAGCACCTGTTGATACTACTCTTCCGGTTCAATTACCAGCAGTTGAACGCTACCGTGATGCACATCGTGTTATCGGAGACGCTGGGGCAACTGAAACTGTAGTTTTTGAAAGACAGCGCAAATAGCTTTATTTTGCAGATCTATTTTTAATTGACTTAAAATAAATTATTTGATATTATTTTAATTATAAATATGAAAAATAGAACATCAACTTTATTGGTCATTCTCAACCTCGCTTAGCGAGGCGGGAAAGATGCAAGTTGATGCGTACCCCGCCAAAGTAGGCGGGTTTTTTTATGGTAAAAGGGGGTGGTAATATATGGGTATAGAATCTAAAGAACCTAAAACAGAAATAAGAGATGGCCGGGAATGGACAGTAGTAAAGCTTCCAAAACCTAGGTATAGAAAAGGCCAAACGGCTTTTAGTAAAATTAATAGAACTCAACATGTTGCGTCTGGAATGCCTTCAGGAACTAGGATATAACTTTGATATGGTTTTTAACCATATAAATCCAAATTAATCAGATGGTAGTTCTGTAATTTACGTAGCTAATAAATCTGTACTTAATTCAATTCAAATACCTCATTCCCGATTAAATGTCACAGACTTAATAATATGCTATAATTTAATCCGTTTGGGCTCATAGCTCAGTTGGTTAGAGCGTTTCATTGACATTGAAAAGGTCAGAAGTTCGACTCTTCTTGGGCCCACCCCATAGACCTGCTTGATAATACTACAAAGAGATTAATATTAATCTAATAATAGCGTTTAAAAACCTCAAATTATTACCAAGAATTAAGTTATCTCTTTATAACTTTACACGTTTTTGTTATAGTACAAGGTAATGGACAAAACGGATATTAAAGATCATAAGCAAATTGGACAAGAACTAGAATTATTCTTCACCGATGATATCGCACCGGGTTCTCCTTTTTGGCTACCTAAGGGTATGATAATTTTTAAAGAGCTTGAAAAATACATACGAGAGCTTACTGAAAAAGCAGGTTATCTTGAGACCTCAACCCCAATAATGGTAAAAAATGAATTGTTTAAACAATCTGGGCATTGGGAAAAGTTTGGTGAGCACAATATGTATAACCTTCCAATTTATGATGAGGAAGAGACAAATGAGATGGGAGGTTCTCCAGTTGGAACTCTTCCTAACTACACTTTAAAACCCATGAATTGCCCAGAATCAACCATACTTTATAGTTTTAGACCACGAAGCTATAGAGAATTACCGCTTAGACTCGCAGAAATTGGCAGACTTCATAGACGCGAAAAATCAGGTGAAGTAAATGGACTGCTTCGGGTACGTCAAATAACAATGGATGATGCACATATCTTTGCAACAGATGAACAAATTTTTGATGAGATTTATGCGATTTTAGATATGATGATGAAATTTTACGATAAATTCGGTTTTAAGTATGAATTTCGCTTAGCAACTAGGCCCGAGCAATTTGCCGGAACGGTTGAAAACTGGAATAAAGCGGAAAAAGATTTAGAAAAAGCGCTAAAAGATAAAAAACTAAAATATTCACTAAAACCACAGGATGGGGCATTTTATGGTCCAAAAATTGATGTCCACATTAAAGATTCCCTTGGCCGAGAATGGCAACTTTCAACGGTTCAGCTAGATTTTCATATGCCCGAAGCGTTTAAGCTTGAGTATATTGACAAAAATGGGCAAGCAAAACGACCTGTCATGATTCATCGAGCAATTTTTGGATCATTCGAGCGATTTATTGCAATCCTCACCGAACAATATCAAGGCGGTTTTCCAGCCTGGCTCGCTCCAGTTCAAATAGCGCTTTTGCCAATTACGGATAATCACAATAAATTTGCTGAGAAAGTAAATAAAGAATTGCGGGAAACAGGAATTAGATCTGAAATAGATACAAGATCTGAAAGACTTCAAGCAAAAATTAGAGATGCCGCTTTACAAAAAGTACCATTTATGGGTATAATAGGGGATAAGGAATTGGAAACGAGTACCGTATCTGTAAGGTTACGGGATGGAGAAGACTTGGGGTCACTCAAGGTCTCAGCGCTCGTAAATAAATTACAAGAAAACATTGATAAGAAAATTTAAGCCCAGTCAGAAAAAAACATACAGACTAAATCAGCGGATTTTTGCTTCCCCCCTGAGGGTAATTGACGCAGAAGGAAAACTGATTGGAGTTCTTTCAAAATTTGAAGCATTAAAACTTGCCCAGGAACAAGAATTGGATTTGGTTGAAATCGCACCAAAAGCAAATCCGCCAGTCGCCAAGATAATTGACTTTAATAAGTTTCTTTATCAGCAGGAAAAAAAGAAAAAGGAAGAAAAGAAAAAAGCAAAAGTAAGTGAGACCAAGGAGATAAGACTTGGTCCTTTTATGTCCGATAATGACTTACAGGTCATGGTAAAAAGAGGACAGGGGTTCTTAGAAGAAGGACACAAGTTGCGCTTAGTTGTTAAATTCAGAGGACGCCAAATCGTTCATCCTGAATTTGGACGGGAAGTTGTTGGAAAATTAATTAAGTCTCTTGAAGGTCTTTCAAAAGTTGATCGTGAGCCACATTTTGAAGGCAAACAACTAGTTACATTACTTTCAGTTGAGAAAGGAAAAAAACATGAAAAAAACAAAGAAGAAAATTAGAAGTTCAGTATCAAAACGCTTTAAGGTCACAAAAACCGGTAAGGTGCAATTTGCGCATCAATATGGCAGTCATAAAAAACTACACAAATCAAAATCAAGAATTAGGCGTCAAAAAGAACCTGGAACGTTAACAGGAGCATTTGCAAAAAAAGTTAAGCAAATGCTGGGCGCAGCATAAGAGGAGCATTATGGCACGAATTAAAAGAGGAACAGTATCAAACAGAAAACACAAAAAACTTTTATCATTGGTAAAAGGATTTCGTGGAACCAAAAGCACTTTGATAAGGGAGGCAAAGCAAGCCAGTCTTCATGCAGGCCAGTATGCCTACCAAGGAAGAAAAAATAGAAAAAGAGATTTCCGAAGTCTTTGGATAACAAGAATAGGAGAAGCAGTAAAACTCCACGATATGTCATACAGTGTTTTTATCAATAAATTAAAAAAAGCCAATATTGAACTTGATCGGAAAATACTTAGCAGCCTAGTAGTTGAAGACCCAGCAGCATTCAAACACATTGTTGACACAGCTAAGAAAGCATAGTAATATTGTATTAATGAAAAACATTAAATTGAATTGGTTTTACTTTTATTTTACTTCCCAAACCGGGAGGTTGAGTGATGGTTTAGGATAGATTAGACAAAACCAAATATCAATAACCTCCCACAAGGGAGGTTTTTTTGTTTTAAGGAGGTGATAAATTATGCCATCTAGAGAAAATGAAGTAAGTAAACCTAACGTGGTTACTGTAAATCAGAGAGAAGGAGACACTATAATTACCAGAAGTAAACGATTCCAAGGTCTTGGTGATCTTAATGGAATAAAAATTGATCCATATAGTATTATTGCGACAAATAAAACATTGGGTTTAGAAAGCGATCAGCCACATATTTTTGTAATTAAACAGGAAGAAGAGGAAGGAGAAGGGGAAGAGGAAAGCACGAGAATAGATGTAGACAAAAGAGGCAGGGGATCAGCTTACATACAACCTGGTGTAACGGTAGTTTTTGAAGCACGAATTTTAATGCAGGAACTAGAAGCAGAAAGAAGAAGACTTGGTAGCAAAAGGCTTGGTTGGTAATTTATTTCGTGATACAATCTTTGTATGGAGCATGAACTTCTGACAATTAAAAATAATGCAATGTCTCTCATTTTCGACGCGACAGACAAGAGAGAACTTGAGGAAATAAAACTGCAATTTCTTGGGCGTAGTGGTGAGCTTACAAAAGCGCTCAAAGGACTCCCAAAATTATCAGCTGATGAAAAACCCAAGATAGGAGTTGTTGCAAATGAAGTCAAAAACATCATTGAGGACGCTATTAGACAAAAAGGGGTGGAACTAAATAAAACTAAACCAGTCCTTCAAAAAATAGATGTAACAGAGCCAGGAATCAAACCTGAAATCGGACACCTTCACCCGATGTCTCTAACTCTTTTTGAAATGGTAGATATATTTAAAAAAATAGGTTTTCAGGCAGCAGATGGACCAGACATTGAAACAGATCATTACAATTTCGAGGTGTTAAACATGCACAAAAATCATCCCGCCCGTGACACTCAACAATCCCTATATCTTGATACAAGAAACTCAAATATAAATCCTGGGGAAATATTACTCAGAACTCACGGTTCAAATATGCAGGGGAGAATAATGGAAAAAATATCACCACCTGTTAGAGCAATCTATCCAGGAAAAGCATTCCGCTATGAACAAGTCGATGCATCACATGGATTTGAGTTTTGGCAACTGGAGGGCCTTGCTGTTGGTGAAAATATCAAAATGACAGATCTTTTTGGAACAATGACATACATTGTAAAAGAGTTTTTTGGTCAAGAGACAGAAGTAAAATTTGTCTGTCATAATTTTCCATTTGTCGAACCGGGAGCTGAGGCATATATGACATGTACTGTTTGCCGGGGCAAAGGTTGCAGTTTTTGCAAAAACTCAGGGTGGGTTGAAATTTTAGGTTGCGGAATGATTCATCCAAATGTCCTAAAAGCAGTCGGATATGACCCAGAAAAGGTTTCAGGTTTTGCCTGGGGTATGGGACTCTCTCGCATGGTAACACTTCGCTACCAGATGGATGATTTGCGTCTTTTGACCAATCCAGATATTAGAATTTTGGAGCAGTTTTAAGTTATGTTAGCACCACTCTCTTGGCTTAAGGATTATGTAAATATAAAAAGTGATATAAAATCACTTACTGAACGCTTGGGTGAGGCAGGTCTAGGCACTGAGGAAATCACTAAAACCCCTGATGGTGATACCATTTTGGATCTTGAAGTTACCCCCAACAGACCGGATCTACTATCATTAGTTGGAATTGCCCGTGAAGTTGCAGCAGTTGAAGATACAAAAATAAAATATCCTGAATTAAAAACCGATCTTAAACCAAAAAAAGGCTCATTTATTCTTCCGCTTAAGATTCACCCAAATTATAAAACTACCCCTCGCCTAACTGGAATTCTCATCAACAACGTGAAGGTTAAAGAATCTCCTGCTTGGCTTAGGGAAAAACTGAAAAAATTGGGAAACAAATCCGTTAGTAATATTGTGGATATCACAAATTTTGTAATGTATGAACTAGGTAATCCAATTCATTCATTTGATTATCATAAGATTAAAGGAGCAGAGATGTGGGTAAAACAGGCGACAGGCGGAGAAAAATTCGAAAGTGTTGATGAAATTTCTTATCATTTACCAAAGGAGGCTATTATTTTTGAGGATACTGAAAAAATATTTGATTTAGTTGGTATAAAAGGCGGAAAAAACAGCGGCACATACAATAGCACTAAAGCAGTATTTATAGCTGTTGAGGTTGATGATCCTATTTTAATTAGAAAAGCTTCTCAAGCGTTAAGCCTTAGATCTGATGCCAGTGCGATATTTGAGCGAAATGTTAATAAAGGCGGGACAATTGACGCACTTAAAAGAACTGTTGATTTAATCTTGGAATTGGCGGGTGGAGAAATAGCAAGCGAATTAATTGACTTAAAAGAGAGAGAATTTAATCCTTGGAAGTTAACGCTTAAACTTAATAGACTAGAATTCATTTTGGGGATAAAGATTCCTGAAAGAGAAATTTTGGATATTCTGGAAAGATTAAACCTTCAACCAAAATCAAAAGGGGATATAGTTGAGGTGACCGTACCAACATATCGAAACGATCTGCAAATTGAAGAAGATCTGATAGAGGAGGTCGCCAGAATATATGGATATAACAATTTTCCCAAAACCTTGCCAAGCGGACAGATACCAATATCTCCAATTCCATATTTTAAAGATTATGGCATAGATGAAAAAGTTAAAAATATTTTAATTAGCTCAGGTTTTTCTGAGATTTATACATATAGTTTAATTAGCGAAAGCGATCTAAGTGAAGTAGATATTAACTCCGAAGACGCGCTTCGAGTTGATACTCCAGTAAGCCGTGAGTTTGAGTATCTGAGACCAACACTTGAAGTTAATTTGCAAAAAGCACTAAAACAAAATCAGATAAATTTCCCAAAAGTTAGTTTATTTGAATTGGGAAAAGTTTATCATGGCAAAACGCTTGATAAAGCAGAGGAAAAATATCATTTAGCAGGAATTACAAATAGCAAAAGTTTTTTTGAGGTAAAGGGGATTTTGGAAAGACTTTATAAGGATTTGGGTATTAATGATGACCCAACCCAGTTTATTAAAGCAAGCACCAATGGAGTTTATTTTGAGCTTGACTACAGCACTATCATTGGAAAAAGAAGTAAACAAAAAGCATTTGTTCCAATTGCCAAATTCCCACCAATTGTTGAGGATTTAGCAATTGTTACACCAAACGATGCTTTGATAGGAGAAATTATTGAAACAATTAAAAAACAAAGCAATCTAATAGTTGATGTATCTCTTCTTGACAAATATAAAGACACCCGGACTTTTCATATTGTATATCAAAGCCCAGAGCGCAATTTGAAAAATGAGCAAATTGGGGAGATAAGAAGAAAAATATTAAAGTCCCTTAAACAAAAACACGGTGCTCATTTGAAGGAGTAAAGGATGTCAGATATTGCTGGTTTAAAAATAGAAATTGAAAAATTAAAAGAAAGCAATAAGAAGGTTGATACTAACAAAGCTTGGGAGATAAGTTTAACCAGGAAAATATTTTTAATGTTTTTGATCTATCTGGTTGTAACACTCACTTTGATTGCTACAAAAAACCCACAACCTTTTGTAAGTGCTCTTATCCCTAGCATTGGATTTTTCTTATCAACCCTATCCGTCCCTTTTGCGAAAAATATTTGGAAAAAATATATATACGACAAATAAAATTAGGGCGTTGGTGAAGGAGTTGGAGTAGGCGTGGTTGCAGCTCCATTGACCGCCCCAGTTGGCGTGATAGGATTATTATTCGAATTCTTCAAATCATCCGGCGGGTGATACATTTTATCACCCTTGTGGTTAGCCTCAACCCAATCATCAATTCCTTTTTGCCAACGGTTCTGCCCGTCAGTTGAAACTGGATCATCTTCTTGAAAAATTATATACTGCTGCCCATCTTTACTTTTATAAATTGGAGATTCAGCGGTTGGTTCTGTTCCCTTTATAAAATACTCAGACCTTGTCGGCTGTCCACCATGCGGCAATCCTCCAGCAAGACTATCAATCTGCATTGCAATAATATCATCAGGTTTTTGAGGTTGTTCATCAGGTTTTCCTTTTAGAACTGAGGCCATTATCTTATTCCAAATAGGACTTGCTCCTGTAACACCGCTGGCAATAATCGGATTCATGGGCGTGTTATCATTGTTACCAACCCATACACCAACAACGTAAGATGGATTATATCCAATTGTCCAGTTATCTCTTTTCTCATCAGTCGTTCCCGTTTTGACAGAAACAGTTTTACCAGGAATCACAAGATAAGAGTTTGGCCCAAACGCCATAGTACGTGCATTATTATCTAATAGAATGTGGGAAATAAGAAAACTTATCTCAGCAGATAGTACCCGAATTCCCGAATCAGGATGATATTGATATAACACATTTCCTTTAGGATCAGTAACTTTTAATATTGAAACCGGGTCATGCCTCATGCCCCCCGTTGCAAAAACCCCATAAGCTGTTGTTTCATCAAGAAGAGTTGTTTCCCGTCCTCCAAGAACTAGCGATAAACCAACCTGAGACAGAGTTTGCTGAGTTGGATTCCAACTACTAATACCCATGTCATACCCTTGCTGCATTACTGGCTTTATTCCAACTCTGGCAAGCATTTTAACTGCCGGGATGTTTAGTGAATTTCCAAGAGCAAACCTAATTTGAACAGGGCCAGCGTATGTACCTTCATAATCAACCGGTGTGTAAGTAGGAGTCTTTGGATCAGCTGTTGGAAAATCAGTTTTTGTATCCATTACAACGGTTGAGGGTGTATATCCATGCTCAAAGGAAGTTGCGTACATAATCGGTTTTAGAGATGATCCGGGCTGTCTATTGGCAAGTGCAGCATTGAAATTACCATCATTTGATTTATCAAAGTAATCAGTGCTGCCAACCATGGCAAGAACTTCACCAGTTTTTGGATCTCTGACAACTGCCGCGCCATTACTTACCTTGTATACTTTTAATTTCGCTATTTCATCTTTTACAATTTGTTCGGCTTTTTGTTGGATATTATAATCAAGAGATGTGGTCACTTGTAAACCACCTGCTGCAACGGCTTGCTCCCCGAACTGTTTTGCTAGAATTTGTCTGATATACATTACAAAATGCGGAGCTTTGATTGCCTCATCACGCTGGGTAAATTTATAGTTTTTTATTTCATTGAGGGCATCATTTGAATTACTTTGGGAAATGTAGTTATTGGCAACCATTTGCTCCAAAACCGCTTGTGTACGATCTATATAGTATTTATTTCCGTTAAAAGGAGCATAGACTGTTGGGCTTTGGGGAAGTCCTGCTAAGAACGCACATTCCGCAAGGTCCAAGTCTTTTGATTTTTTACCAAAATACTGTTGACTTGCTGCTTCAACGCCAATTGCAGTACCACCATAGGGAATATTATTCAAATACATTTCCAAAATTTCGTCTTTACTGTATTTTTGATTTACTTGAATTGCCAAAATTAATTCTTTAATTTTACGCGAGATACTGCGTTCATTTGTTAAAAGCACGTTTTTAACAAGTTGCTGCGTAATAGTTGACCCTCCACTTAAACCTCTCCCAAGTAAAGCATCTCTTGCAACTCTCAGGTAGGAAATTGGTGAGAATCCATTATTCTTATAAAAATCCTTATCTTCAATTGAAATAGTTGCCTGTTGAAGCTTTTTGGGAATTTCAGGCAATTTTACATAAGTTCTATTTTGATCTTGGTAAACTGAGTAGAGCAGCTCACCATTTCTATCAAAAATTCTTGTGGCATCTGTATACCTTGAAGTTACTAGCTTTCCAGGCGTTGGCAAATCGCGACTGTACCATAAAAAGAGAATTGGGATTGCAATAATAGCTACAATCAGTCCATATAAAGCAAATTTTAGAAGCTTGTTGTAGGTAAGCAGTTTTCTGCCATCAAATAATACCTTGCGTCTTCTCAGTCTGCTACGCCGGGTTGACTTATAATCCATAGAAGTACAACTATTATAGCAAAAATTTAAAATAAATATGCTATACTTGAACCAAATGGATAAAATTGAAGAATTGTTGACAAGAGGAGTTGATAAAATCTATCCAGATAAAATTACGCTTGAAAAACAATTACGGAGTGGAAAAAAACTACGACTCTATCAAGGCTTTGATCCCACAGGCACAAAACTTCATATAGGACACATGGTTGGGTTTAGAAAACTCAGACAATGGCAGGATCTTGGTCACAATGTAATCTTTTTAATTGGTGATGGGACAGGACAAGCAGGAGACCCATCAGGCAAAACAACAGCGAGAAATAAATTCATGACTCAGGAGGAACTACGCGCAAATGCCAGAGACTATGTATTGCAAGCTAGGAAAATTGTAAATTTTGAAGGCAATAATCCTATTGAAATCCTTTACAATGGCGACTGGTTAAATAAGCTTGGCTTAGTAGATATCCTAGATATTGCCGGAAATTTCTCATTGCAACAATTATCAGAACGTGATCTTTTCCAGGAAAGGATGAAAAATGGAGAGACAGTCAATCTTCGCGAATTTCTCTATCCACTGCTTCAGGGATATGATTCTGTTGCTATGAATGTTGATCTGGAAATTGGAGGATCAGATCAAACATTTAATATGCTCTGCGGCAGAACTCTTGTTAAATCTATGCTAAACAAAGATAAATTTGTAATGACAACGCCACTTCTGACAGACTCAGAAGGACGAAAGATTGGCAAAACTGAGGGAAACGTAATAGGACTAACTGATGAACCAAAAGATTTATTTTCGAAAATAATGGGATTATCAGATGACGTAATTATAAAAGCTTTTGAATATTTAACTGATGTTGAAATGGCTGATATTAAAACTATTGAGAAAAAAATAAAAGAAGGCGACAACCCTATGCTCTATAAAAAACAACTAGCATATGAGCTGACAAAACAGCTAAATAATGAAAAAGCAGCAGTAGAAGCTCAAGAAAATTTTGAAAAAACAGTTCAGGGAAGTGAATTACCAAGTGAAATAATTGAGATTGTCTCTGAGAGTAATTTAACACTTATTGAAAGACTGTTAAAAAACAAGCTGGTTGAAAGTAGGTCAGAGGCAAAAAGATTAATCGAGCAAGGAGGAGTAAGTTTTAATGATATAAAAATAACTGACCCAGATTTCTTAGTAACTGAGGGTTTATTAAAGGTAGGCAAAAGAAAGTTTGTTAAAATAGTTAAAAAATAACCCTTTATACAAAATAGAAAATACTTTATACTAAAAAAATGGAAACGTTTAGAAAACATCCTAATGTTTGGAAAGTTATTGTCATAATTGCCTCTCTTGCCTTAATCGCAGCAACATTTCTCCCATATATAACACTTATTAACCAGTAAGTTTTATGAATTTGCAATCTCCAATTACCAAAGGTGGAAGAAGCCTTAGTATGTATGCATATAGGCTTGAAAAACTAGAAATTTTCACATTTGAAGATCTTCTTTTTCACTTACCTTTCCGTTATGAGGACTATTCAATTATTTCAAAAATCGGACAGCTACAAACTGGTGAAACAGTAACAATTCAGGGAAAAATCCTTGAAATTAAAAATCAATATCTCAGAGGAGGAAGAATAAAAACTATTCAGAAAGCAGTAGTTGTTGACGATAGCGGAAGTGTTGAACTGGTCTGGTTCAATCAACCGTTTCTTATCAAATCACTTATAAAAGATAGCCTAATATCTGCATCAGGAACAGTTGAACAATCGGCAAAAACAAAATCCATAAAATCTCCGGTTTTTGAAACTTTTTTTGGAAATCAAAAAAATCCAATTCATACAGGACGTCTAATTCCCATATATCCTAAAACAAAAGGTATAACATCAAAGTGGCTTAGACGTCAAATTTATAATATCCTTGATCAGCATGAAAACGAATTGATTGAATATTTGCCAAATGAATTAATCAAAAGAAATAATTTTATGGATTTTAAAAAAGCAATAAAAGAAGTTCACTTTCCACAAAATTTGCAAAATGCGGTTGATGCAAGGGAAAGATTGGGATTTGATGAATTACTTCTTATCCAGCTTGCAAGTAACAAACGACGATCTAATTGGGAAAAAAAGCAAAAAGCCCATCAATTTAAAATTTTAGAATATAAAAAAGATATCGATAAGCTCATTGCGTCTTTACCTTTTTCCTTAACTTCTTCTCAAACAAGAGCAATTGATGAAATACTCAGTGATCTAGAGTCAGATAAACCGATGAACAGACTTTTGCAAGGAGACGTTGGATCTGGCAAGACAATAGTTGGTGCAATTGCGATGTATATAGCACACCTTAATGGCTTTCAGTCAGTCTTCATGGCTCCAACTGAGATATTGGCCCTGCAACATTTCAAAACAATTAAGGAGCTCCTGTCTCCTCTTGGTATAAAAGTCAAAATAGTAACTGGGAGCCGTAAACTTACTGAAGATTTTGATATTATTACAGGAACACACGCAATTCTCAGTGAAAAAATAAAAATAAATAACTTAGGACTTGTGATCATTGATGAACAACAACGTTTTGGAGTAGAACAACGGGGAATAGTAAGAGAAAAAGGAGAAAATCCCCATCTTTTGACTATGACCGCAACTCCGATACCACGAACCGTCGCATTAACTATGTATGGAGATTTAGATTTATCGTATTTAAGTGAAATGCCCAAAAACCGCAAGACTGTAAAGACATGGCTCGTACCACCTGAGAAAAGAGATGCTGCCTATCAATGGATAAAAAAGCAAATCAAAGAAACTAAATCCCAAGCTTTTATTATTTGTCCATTTATTGAGCAATCTGAAAGCATGTTGACTGTTAAAGCAGCAAGCCAAGAATATGAACGCTTAAAAACCGAAGTATTTAAAGATCTTCCCTCAGACAAGCAGAGTCTAAAATTAGGCTTGCTGCATGGAAAAATAAAATCAAAAGAAAAAGAAAAAATACTTGATAAATTTAAAAAGGCTGAATATGATATTTTAGTTGCAACACCTGTTGTTGAAGTTGGAATTGACATACCAAACGCCACAATCATAATGATTGAGGCATCCGAAAGATTTGGACTTGCTCAACTTCATCAACTTCGCGGCCGAGTTGGCAGGGGGGATAAACAGTCATACTGTCTACTTTTTACAGATAACCAGAACGCTCAAAGCTCCAAAAGACTAAAAGGCATGGAGACTCTTTACTCAGGAGCTGCATTAGCAGAACTGGACCTAAAACTTCGGGGCCCTGGAAATATGTATGGAACTAACCAACATGGAGTTCCAACACTCAAAGCTGCATCTTTTTCCGATACAAATCTTGTTCAAAAAGCTAAATACGAAGCTGAAAAGCTATTTCCTGAGCTTTCAAAATATCCATTGCTTTTTCAAAAAATAGAAAACATTACTATCCAGAAAGTCTCGCCTGATTAGATTTAATTATTGTGCGGAGGGCGAAGCCTTAAACCTCATGAAGTTCGCGCTTGGGGTGCCTGTTTTACTTCTCATGAATGTTTCCATTCCCTTTCTAATGTTTTTTGCATCCTGAAACGCTGATATTAAGTCTTGGTATCCAGTCCTTAGTGTAGTTCGTGCTGACTGAAGCACTGTTTTATTAGCTGGGTATCCATCAGGCGTAAGAGAAATAACCGCGCTAGTCGCATTTGCTGCCTGCGTATTGGCATCAGCTATTTTGGCTTTCATGTCATCAAGAAGTGTCTGCAGCGAAGAAACATCATTCCCAGCGGTTTTTACCATATCAATTCTGGTTTGCAGTTTTGCTGAAAGACTACTCATCTGGTCAGCTATATTTACCATCCTATCAGCTGCAGCAACAATTTCAATTTTAGGCATGAACAGAAGATAAACCCTATATGATTTAATTATAGATTGTACGTCTGTTTTTAGAGTTGTTATGTCTGTATCTAGCTTAATCTTTGCTTCAAGAGTTTGGAGACTCGTGATCTCTGCTTGAATCTGTGTTGTAAAAGAGACTTTTTGGTCAGCTGTTAATCTTTTAACATTACTTAAGAGTGTAATTAGCTTCTGAAGGGCTGCAACCCTACGGTCTATTTCCGCTACCGCACGATCATTAAGTTTAGTCACTCTGTTAGCTGTACTCTCTTGCACTTTTCCGCTAATTTGAGCAGATTGGGATGAGTCATAATTTGCTCCAGGTGGCCTTTGCAGACCCTCCATTGCATATGCGGGTGCAACGGTTGCGAAAAGTATAGAAAGAGACGCAATAAAAGAGATAAATTTATTCATAACTATTGACTAAGATCTACTGGCTTATCATTAAGGCCTTGATTTACGCTATTAACATCAGAGTCCAAACTGTTAATATTGCTATCTATATTTTGCGTATCTTTATCAAGTTGAGTATCAGTAGTGCTTGTAACGCTTGAGGGAGTAGGAGACAGGCTTTGATAATTTTTATAGGAATTGGTTTTAGAGGTGTTTGTTGATTGCGTAGAAAGCGCATAAATAATTATCACCCCAAATAACAAAATTGAGGCAGCGATCACGCCTAGTAAAACCTTTTTGGAAGACGACTTGACTTCTGGAGCTGGCTGAGTTGTTCCAATGGGTTGCTCTACTTGATTATCCATATCTTTTAGATTAAACAATAAAACACGTCTTGTCAAGAGTTTTCAAATAAAGTACAATAGGCATATGTCTCAAGAACCAAAACGCCGCCACTCAATAGCCAGAAAGGGCAAAAGAAGAGCAGCTATTAAACTAACAGCAGTTAAGTCTGTTATATGTAAAAATTGTAAGAGTCTAAAACTTTCCCATGCAATTTGTCCTAATTGTGGATTCTATAAAGGCAAACAGATAGTCGTTAGCAAATTAGCTAAAAGTCAACCCAAAGACGAATGAAAACCTCGAGCGATCCACGGCATAAAAAAAGACAAAGCATCATTCAAGAACTATTTAGTGTGGAGTTTCATAATCAGCGCGTAAGACCTGAAACAACAAAAATTATGGGTCAAAAAATAATGTTGGACAAAATTATCCAAGACGCTGCCCCTGATTTTCCAGTTGAAAAAATTAACAAAATAGATCTAGCAATACTAAGACTTGCAACTTGTGAGCTATTGATTGATAAAAAAGAGCCTGAACATGTTGTCATTGATGAGGCAGTTGAACTCGCAAAAGAGTTTGGAAATGATACAAGCCCTTCTTTTGTCAATGGAGTATTAGGTCATATACTAACTTATGCAAAAACTACCTAAATTCAAAAATCCCAAATTATTACGCCTTGCTTTTATACATCGCTCTTACCTCAATGAGTTTAAATCGGAAATTGAATCAAATGAACGACTTGAATTTCTAGGAGACAGTATAATTTCATTTATCATATCAGATCACCTTTATAAAACTTATCCTGGATTTGATGAAGGAATACTTACCAACCTCAGATCTCTTGTGGTTAATACCAAAAGTCTTGCAAAGGTGAGTATAAGCCTAAACTTTGGAGAACGTCTTTTTTTATCACGTGGCGAGGAGGATTCTGGTGGGCGAAATAATCAATCTCTTCTTGCCAACACATTTGAGGCATTCACTGGAGCGCTTTATATTGATCAGGGAATAGATGCTGCGTCTCAGTTTTTGGAAGATTTTCTTATTCCAACAATTTCAGAGCATGTCCAGAAAAAAATCTTTAAGGACCCAAAAAGCCTACTTCAAGAACGGGTTCAGGCCAAAAAACAAAATTCTCCTATGTATAAGGTTCTTAGCGAAGAAGGACCAGCGCATGCTAAAAAATTTACTATCGGAGTTTTTGTTGAAAATGAATTACTTGGTCAAGGATCAGGCAATTCCAAACAAGAAGCTGAGGAAAAAGCAGCAGGCGTAGCCCTTGAGAAGATGGGAAAACTCTGATACAATATACAGATATGTCACTGGTTATACGACTTACAAGAACAGGCAAAAAAGGAGAGCGTAAATTTCGTGTCGTTGTTAAAGAAAAGCGCAGCAAACGCGATGGGGGATATATTGATCTTCTAGGCTGGTATGAAAAAAGTAAGGATATGAAAAATAAAAAAATTGACATGGAAAGATATCAATACTGGATAAGCAATGGAGCGCAACCAAGTGAAACTGTTAGACAATTAGTAAAATAATGAGAGACGCCCTAAATTTTATAATTACCTCCATAGTTGACAATCCCAAAGCTGTAAAAATTGAAGAACATCAAGAAGATTCGATTACAAACCTTGTAGTTTCTGTTGCCAAAGAAGACATGGGAAAGATAATTGGCAAGGAGGGAAAAGTAATACGAGGTATACGCAATATTATGAAGATAAAAGCTATGAAAAAAGACGCTAGAATAAACATCACCCTCGCTGAGATTCCTCAAGATACGGCTTGATTAACTCCAAAATAGTCCTCTGTTATAATTAAATCATGTTAGTTATCTTTATTATTATTTTTGAATTCCTACTTCTAGCCATTGCAATAATTATCGCTTTGTTTGCTCTCTTTCTTTCCCTGTCCTTTTTCTTTGGTCCTCCTTTTGTTCCAACCCCAAAACCTGTTGTTAAAGAAATGCTTACTCTTGTTGGAGCTAAAAAACAGGATGTGCTCTTAGATCTTGGCTCTGGAGACGGAACTGTGTTGATTGAGGCCGCAAAAATGGGCATTAATGCAAGGGGATTTGAGATAAATCCCTTTTTATTTCTGCTAGCAAAAATAAAAGCCAGAAGTAAAAACCTTAACAAGAATATTGAGGTATATAACCAGGATTATCAAAAAGCAAATCTAAAAGATGTAACGATTGTCTTCTGTTACGGTTTACCAAAATTCATGACAACAATTTCTGAGAAATTACGAATAGAACTTCCAAAAAGCGCAAAAGTCGCATCATACAAATTTCCAATTCCAAACTTAAAATTGGTTAAGAAAACAAAAACAGATATTTTCTTATATACCCTCAAAAAATAGCACAGTTTTCTGTTACAATACTAATATGAAAATAACGATTTTAACTCTTTTTCCTGAAATGTTCATAGGACCATTTGATCATTCAATTATTAAAAATGCTAAACAAAAATGTTTGATTGAGATAGATTTTATTAATATCCGTGACTTTGGAAAGGGGAGACATAAAGTAGTTGACGATACTGAGTACGGTGGAGGAATTGGGATGGTTATAAAAGTTGATGTGTTGCACCAGGCAATACAAAGTGCAAGATGCAAAAGAATGCAAGATGCAAAAGAATGCAAGGAAAAAGTGGTTTTACTAAGCGCTACAGGAAAAACTTATAATCAACAAATTGCCAGAAGTTTTTCAGAACTAGATCATCTAATTTTGCTCTGCGGACACTATGAAGGAGTTGATGAAAGAACTAAAAACTATATTGATCAAGAAATTTCAATTGGAGACTTTATCCTAACAGGCGGTGAAATCCCCTCTATGCTTCTAGTTGATAGCATTACGAGATTAATAAAGGGCGTTCTGCCTGAGGGAGCTGTAGAAGATGAATCATTTTCAGAAATTGAAAATCAAACTATCCTTGAGTATCCACATTATACAAACCCACGAGATTATAATGGATATATCGTTCCTGAAGTTTTACTCTCAGGCAACCATCAAAAAATAAATGACTGGAGAAAGAATCAAGCAATTGAGAAAACGAAAAAAATCCGCCCAGATCTACTCAAAAAGCGGCACAGCTGATGAAGAACCACTAGGCGTCGTAACCGGCTGGTTGTTGGTTGTTTGCCAAGAAGAAAGTTTATTAATCAATGCTTGATCTAGACCAGTTAATGACGTTATAGGTTTTTCCTCATTAAAAACAATTTTGGGTAAAGATTTATAGTCAAAACCCAAATTAATAATTGTTGAATTAGAACTATTTTCAATACTTGAAATCTCAGAGATAGGAAGTTTCTGACTAATTTCTTTTAAAAATTGTCTTACTCTATCAATACTACCATTTGTAATAATTACTATATTTATTGAAGATTGCGATTTGGTAACTGCGCCTTTATCTAAATTAAAATCAAAATCATCAAGCGTTATACCAGAGCTTATTGCAGAATCATTTAAGGCATTAATAATCAATAGAAAATCTTGCTCTGCTGGAAGTGCCTTAGTTGCGGTCTCTAACTGGGAATTTAATACTGACCTATCAACATTATTCATAAAATTTACATTTTCATTCATAACGTTAATTTTTGAGCGGAGTGCAACAACCTCACTTCTTATTGAAAAATAGTTTTCTGCTTGAGGGATAATTACTACAAAAATGATAATTGCGCATGCAACAATTGTTGCTATAAGAATTGACCAAGAATAATAATTAGATTCCTTATAGCGAAAATACCAAAATCTTAAATCGTTTTGTCCAAAAAAAACATTTTTACTCATAGGGTCTTCATGCTAATATCTAGAGAGAAATTATTCTCACTCTCCTTATTTCCAAGTTTGTTCAGTACAATATTTGAATATTCTTTTCCTGATTCATCAGGATTTGTTATTGTGTTTAAAAAATTATCAAGAAGTAAAAGGGAGTTACTTGAGAGGGTAAACGACATATTATTTTGTTTTATGCTTATGTTTTCAATAACAACACCCGATGGGAGCTTACTTTGCAATGTTTCTAAAGTACGGTCATAGTAGCGACGTTTATCAAGAATTAGCTTAATACTACTTACTCTATCTTTTACAAGTGCAAGTTTAATAATATCCGCCTGAGCAAGGGAGAGATTAAATGATGCTATTTTTTGCTGTTTTTTAAGCTGTGGCAATGGCGAAAGAGCAACAAGGATTAAAATTATGGCTGAAAAAACAGAAACAATAAATAAAAGGCTAATTGCAATTATCCTTAAATTTCTTTGCTTTGTATCGCTACGTGTTGTATTAATTTTACTTTTAAAATCCAGAAGATTTATGTTGTTATTCATATTCTTTAAGCGCTAGCCCGCAAGCGATAGTAAATTCAGGACCCAAGGGTAGTAGTTGGCTTGGAACATTAGCTATGTTAAGCATTTTCCATGGATTCGCGACAACAGTCTCTATTCCAACATTTCTTACGAAATAACCATCAAGCCCTGGAAGATTTGCGCTAGCACCAGTTAATAAAATTTGAGAAATTGGAGAATCGTTTTTAAATTTTTCACTATAAAATGCTAGTGCCTTTTTAAGCTCTGTTAAGATATTTGCAAATATTGGCTCAATTACAGCTCCCACTTTACCTGAAAGATTCTTATCAGATAGTCCATATGTTTTTTTGTATTCTTCTGCCTGCTCCAAACTTAACCCAAAACCTGATGCAACTGCTCGCGTTAATGCAGCACCGCCTAAAGGAGTTGAATAATTAAAAATTATTACTCCATTTTGCACAATAGACAAAGATGTATTCATCGACCCCATATTAACAATAATCGATGTTGGGGAATTTTTGTCTCTAAAAACCCCACGAATTATTGAAAGTGTTTCTGTCTCAACAGAAACAACTGATAAACCAGCTAACTCCAGGACTGTTTGGTATCTCTTGATTAACTGTTTAGGTGCTGCAACTAAAAGAACCTGCATCTTTTGATCAGAAACAAGCTCTTTGGGGCGTTTTAGAATAGTCCAATCTAGCGTCATAGTATCAAGCGATACAGGAATATACTCTTCAGCTTCCCAGTAAATTGCACTTGATAACTCTTTCTCTGAGAGTACTGGCATATCAATTACTCTTGTAAATATATGGTTCTCCGGAAGAGCAATTGCGACTTTATTGGTTGTGATCTTGGCATCAATGACAAGCTTGCTAATTACCTGTGCTAACTCCTGATGATCAAATGGAGACTCAGACTGCATTCCAGGAGATGGGGTAGGGATAGAAAACGCACTATTATAAGATAGCAGATTCTTGTCACGATTTAACCACACAGCCTTTATCTTAGAAATGCCAATATCTAAACCAAACGTATTACTTTTCATTATCTTGGCGAGAAAACTATAAACGGAAAAAGTCCTGTTGGTATTTTTGGATATCCTTGAAAACTTACAATTTTCCGCTGGGTATTATCAGAAACTCCAGTTGAGGTCACAATAGTTCCCTGTACCGGCAATTGACTATCACCCTCAACTCCGATTACGCTTGGCGCGTATAAAGGAATGATGCGGGCAATAAGACCTGAGGTAATAGAGATAATTTTTTTGTACTTAAACGTAGTTCCTTTTACAGAATCTCCACCCACGGGAACTTCAAATTTATTTGTCGTCTGCCGAGCAACACAAGCGTCTTCTGCGTAATGAGTAAGCTGTGGACTTGCCTTTGAGCCTGAAATAATAACTATTTCAAGTGCTGCGTCACTGCATGGATCGGATGCTGAGCCCCAATTAATAGTTAAGCTTCCAGATCCTCCACTAAGCGGCCAAGGATTTGTATAACTGGGATATGTAGACAACCAAACATCAGCAGGATCATCCTTAAGGATTGTAGCGCCGTTGTTGAGAATAAATGCTGATCCAGAAAGAGAACCTATTGTTGTTGAATAACTAGAGTTGTTTGTAAGTGATACTCCTGCTGGTGTTGGATTTGCCAAAGCCTGCTCAATACCTGCCTCAGCTGCTGAAAAAGCCCGTTGGGAACTTTCCTCCTCACTCGAAGTACGAATATTGGTAGTAGCCCTGACAGCCAGCGATAACCCAACAGTCAATGCTACAACCATAACCAAAACAACCGCTAGAAGTATTTGTCCATCTTGATATTTTTTCATTACCATTCTATCGTAACAAGCGGCGTTTGATGTGTCAACTTTGCTTTGCCTTAATTTAGTTATTAAAATTCCTCATAGTAACAGACGTTTGAAACGGAATAGTTCCTGTGGTTTCAACTAAGCTGTTTGCGTTTTTAGAACTTAATGTAAAACCAATACTAATGGTCGGAGGGTCACTAGGTGTAGCCTGAAAACAAGTAAAGGAGCAGTTTGTTACAGAAATAGTATTAGTATCAATAAGAGATACCGTATTTGCAGCGATAGTACTTGATATAGTACCTGATGAGCCAGTAGTGCATGTAAAGGTGGTTTGCGTATTATCTGTTAATGATGTAATTTTAATAGGAGCATTAGTTGCGGAACAAGCAGAATCCAGACTCTTTGCGTATCTTACGCCTTTAACCATTTGAGACATAGCGTTGTCACCATTTTGCTTTATTGTTAGTAGTAAATCCGATTTCTTACTTACCCTAAGTGTTACAAAAATAATCGATAAAATAACTGTTGCGGTTGCGGCGAGTATTCCAAAAACAATTAATATTTCTATTAAAGTAAATCCGTGAGTTCTTAATTCTAAACCTTGAGATAAAAAATTAATTTTAGGTTTTTTATTCATGGCGCTTGTATAGGACTAATCGTTGACAAACAAGAAATTAGATTGCTACTGTGACAATAGCTTCCACTTGAACATTTATTATCGCTCCAGGAAACAGTTACTGTCGTTTGCGCAACCTTTGCACTACAACCGTCTTTAACTATAGAGACAGAGCGTATAAAGCTATCTACGTTTGGAGCCGTACATGAGGGCGAGGAGGAGGGCAATGTCAGCGCTCCCTTAGCTAAGCAATAAGTACCATTCTTGTTAAATCCAGCATAATCAGAACTTCTAATTGTGCGCAAAATCTCTGTTCCTTCCTGGGCATATTGAGTGGCAAGTGTCTGATTTTGACTAAAACTTGCATCGCTAAGTGAGGATGTAACTACGATAGTAACACCTGATAAAATAATAGCTATTATGCCAAGCGCTAATACAGTTTCAATTAATGTTTGACCTTTCATGGCTTTTATGGCAAATTAATATTACCTGTTGAGTCAATTTTAATTGTACTTGTTTTACCATAACCTGTAATTACAATTGACCCTGGAGTTGTAACTGTACCAGTTGATACATTAAAAAAAATCTTCGCGGCTGATGTATTATCAAAAGTTAGTTGCCCAGGCAGATTTTTTTGAACTGGTGCATAAACTGTCCCAGCGCAAACCGTATCTTGTTCATAGCTAGTTCCTGCTAGAGTAACAACCACCTGGTATCCATCAAGCGCTTTATTCTGATCTGTGCAGTCTGCTGGTTTTACTTGCGATACTGCTCTTGAGCGAGCAACATTCAAAAGACTTGCAACATCAGATACGCCAGAACTGAATACCTGTGACCTGTTATAAGAATTAAACATTGTAATACTAACACTTGCAGCTATACCAATAATTGCAAAAACAATCAGCAATTCAATAAGGGAAAAGCCTTTCATGGATTTTTTACAGTATAAGACCAATTTGTAATCCCAGATGTACATGGAGGAGAAGTACTTGTTGGTAAATCTCTTTGCGGATCATTAACGTTTTCCAAACAAGCAATAATTGAATAGCCACTACAAGGTGTTGAAGTCGTACACGCTGGAGGAGAAGCAGTATAAGTATAAGCTGAGTTAGTTGAAGGATCACAAGGAATTATATCTAGATACGTAGTGCCACCAAAAGTTAGAGGACTAGAACTACCGCATGAGGAAAGACCAGAAGAAGGGGGGTATGAACCCTGATCTGATCTGTAAAGTT
>Ga0207144_1027_pt3 | contig 27467 bp, 22 predicted proteins | sample Alteio_BWMinHeat_FD_153583 | JGI IMG/M metagenome (GOLD analysis project Ga0207144, IMG submission 153583) | Enriched cells from forest soil in Barre Woods Harvard Forest LTER site, Petersham, Massachusetts, United States -... | ecosystem: Environmental > Terrestrial > Soil > Temperate forest >...
CGCCAGCCCTCACATCAGAACCGCCCGGAGAAGCCCAAGAACACCAAGCGTGACCCCGTCGCGAGCGGCGAGCGCGACGCCACCGTAAACGAGATTGTATTTGTGCTGATTCCGCATATCGTGCGTATGCAAGAGGTCACGCCGCTCAATCGGCGCTCCCTGGATATCGGCAACGGCAATACCGTGGAACTGCGCCGAAATTCGGTGAAGACGCCGCCGCCGGTCCAGCAGCAGCCAGCGCAGCAGCCAGCGCCGCAGCCAGCACCCGTGCAACCAACGCCGCAGCAATTTGTTCCACCGGCGCAGCAAAATCCACCACAGCAATTTGTGCCACCGCCACAGACAGTTCCGCAGAATGCTAATCCGCCGCAGGGCGCAACGGCGATGAATACGCCCAGCCCGGCGCCTACGGGAACCGATGGCGTGCAGCCTCCACCGGTTGCTTCGCCGCCAGTAACGAATCCGGTTGCTGGATTGCAATTGCCTCAGGGAGGACAGTCAACACAGGATGGCGTTGCTCCTCCTGCTGCTTCTTCTCCTTCCCCTCCTGCTCCGGCAGCTAGCGGTAAAGCTTCTGTGCGCTTGGATCCCCCGGTCATCACCCAGGCACTCGGCACCACGGCAGCGGTGAACGTGATGCTCGACAGCGCATCGCCCGTGCATGATTTTTCAATGGAACTGAAATACGATCCTGCGGCGATGCAATTGCTCAATGTGACCAATGGAGGCTATCTCTCAAGCGACAACCAGCCGGCAACGGTGGTACGACGCGCGGAGAATGGAGTGGTGCACGCCGCCGTTATCCGGGCGCCCAGCGCGCCGGGAGTTCCAGGACAGGGTGCAGTGCTGACCCTGGTTTTTTTGCTGAACAAAACCGGGGACTACGTTCTGACGCCTGCCAGTGTTGCCCCCAAAAGCTCGACTGGCTTAATCCCGGTCAATGTCACGGGGCAGACGGCAGTCAAGATTCTGAATCCTCCTCCTCCGTTGTAATGTAATACGAGGCGATTTTTTACCGTGAAATGGCTTTTGCAAAAACGGTTGATAGCAGGGAATGCACGGCACCACGAACGTGGGCTTACGCTCATCGAACTGATTGCAGCCGTCGCTATTCTTGCAATTCTGACTGGCGCGGCCATACCCGTGATGCGCGTTCGGATTAAAAGAGAGAAAGAGAAAGAGCTGCGCCACGATCTCTGGGAGATGCGCGATGCCATTGACCGCTATAAAGATGCTGCCGATCGCGGTGCTTTCCAGATCAAACTGGGAAGCGAAGGCTATCCCCCTGATTTGGATACGCTGGTGAAGGGTGTGGATGTGCAAGGGAAGACCATCCGCTTCTTGCGCCGCATTCCTGTTGATCCCCTAACGGGCAAAGCGGAGTGGGGGATGCGCTCGCTGCAAGATGATCCGGACTCAAATTCCTGGGGCGAGCAGAATGTTTTTGACGTTTACACCAAATCAAATGGCACGGCACTCGACGGGACAAAATATTCGGAATGGTAATTTCACGCAAACAGCGCGGCTTTACGCTCATTGAGCTACTGATCGTGATCAGTATGATCCTGATCCTGGTGTCGCTTGCGGTCCCCATGTATAAACAATCCATATTGAGGGCAAGAGAAACCGTCCTGAAAGATGATTTGTTTACCCTGCGCCGCACGATTGACGAATACACCTACGACAAGAAGCGGGCGCCGGCGTCGCTCGACGACCTGGTGACCGATGGGTACCTGCACCAGATTCCTCCAGATCCGATGACTAAGTTGCCCAACTGGAACCCTGTCATGGAAGCTGATGCAAGCTTCGAGGGGACGGAGATCGGCATTGACGATATCCACAGCAGCTCCGATGCGATAGGGTCGGATGGCGCAGCGTACAGCACGTGGTAGGTAGCCGGAATGGTGATCTCACGCAGACAACGCGGCCTTACGCTTATTGAGTTGATGGTCGTCCTCAGCATAATCTCTATTCTGCTGTCGTTTGCTATTCCCATGTTCAAGCGGTCAATCCTGAGGGCAAAGGAAACTACCCTGAGAAACGATCTGTTCACCCTGCGCCGCATGATTGATGAATATACCTACGACAAGAAAAAAGCACCGCAAGCCCTCGACGATCTGGTGGCCGCGGGATATCTGAAGCAGATTCCTGAAGACCCCATGACCCATGATACGAACTGGCAGGTCACGGTAGAGGCTGATGTGATGCAATATCTCGACCAGACCGATGCTGGCATTGATGACGTCCACAGCAGCTCAAACCTGACGAGTACGGAAGGCACTGAGTACAGCTCTTGGTAAGAACAGTACTCAGTACTCGGTACCCAGTACTCAGTTTGTGGTGATGAAATGCGGATTCGCACGACGAAAATCGTTGGTTTGTTGCTAGTTGCGATGTCGCTATCCGGTTGCGCGTACAAGCGCCACATACTTCACGCGAAAGAGACAGTATTAAAAGACGATCTTTTCAACATACGCCGTGCGATTGACGAGTGCACTTACGACAAAAAACGGGCGCCAGCAGCGCTCGACGATCTGGTGACCGATGGGTACCTGAAACAGATCCCTAAGGACCCGATGACAGGCAAGGCCGATTGGAACCCGACCATGGAGGCCGATGCAAGCTTCGAGGGGACTGAGATCGGCATTGATGATATTCACAGTAGTTCTAATCTGGTGAGTACCGAGGGTGACCGTTACAGCGATTGGTGATCGCCGACTAGTCCACATTCTTGCCAATTGCTCCACATCGCTCATTTCGTCTAACATCGTTGTGATGCCTACTGAGACGGAAACTCTCCGGCAGAGCTACACGCCCATTCACGCGCCGCGCGGCAACACCCTCTCCTGCAAAGGCTGGCAGCAGGAGGCCGCCATGCGCATGCTCATGAACAACCTGGATGAAGAAGTTGGCGAGCACCCGCGCGACCTGGTGGTCTATGGGGGCACGGGGCGCGCCGTTCGCAACTGGGATTGCTATCACGCCATTGTTGCCGCTCTCAAAGAGTTGGAAAACGATGAGACCCTGCTGGTGCAGTCGGGGAAGCCGGTGGGCGTCTTCCAGACGCATGAACACGCGCCGCGGGTCCTGATAGCCAACTCCAACCTGGTGGGGCATTGGTCCAACTGGGAAAAATTCAATGAACTGGAGCGCGCCGGTTTGATGATGTACGGCCAGATGACCGCGGGCTCGTGGATTTACATCGGCTCGCAGGGTATCGTGCAAGGGACCTTTGAGACCTTTTCTGCCGCTGGGGAGAAGCACTTTGGAGGGAGCCTGGAAGGGAAGCTGGTGGTCAGCGGCGGCATGGGAGGCATGGGCGGGGCACAGCCCCTAGCGGCCACCATGGCGGGAGCGGCGTTCCTGGGAATTGAAGTAGACGCCGAGCGCATCAAGAAGCGCCTCAAGACCGGCTACTGCGACTTCATGGTCAATACGCTGGATGAAGCCTTGCGCATTCTCAAAAATGCTATCCGCAAAAAACAGGCGGTCTCGGTTGGGTTAGTGGGGAACTGCGCCGATGTTGTTCCCGAGCTAGCAGCGCGCGGAGTTGTGCCCGATTTGCTTACTGACCAGACTTCAGCCCACGATCCTCTGAACGGGTACATGGCGCGAGGGCTCTCCCCGGTCGAGGCCACGGAGTTGCGCAAACGCGATCCTAAAGGATACGAAGAGCGTTCGCTGGATTCGATTGCCCAGCATGTGGAAGGAATGCTGGCGCTGCAAAAGATGGGCGCGGTGACGTTTGACTACGGCAACAACATTCGTACCTTCGCCTATCAACACGGGGTAAAGAATGCCTATGATTTTCCAGGATTTGTACCGGAGTATATTCGTCCGTTGTTTTGCGAGGGCCGCGGGCCATTTCGCTGGGTGGCGCTCTCGGGCGATCCTGGCGATATTGCCGCGACAGACAATCTAGTTCTGGAAATGTTTCCACAAAACCAGATCCTGAGCCGCTGGATCAATCTGGCACGCAAGCGAATCAAGTTTCAGGGGCTGCCGGCGCGCATCTGCTGGCTGGGATATGGCGAGCGCGCTCAGTTTGGCCTGGCTATCAATGAGATGGTTAAGAATGGCAAGCTCAAGGCCCCAATTGTAATAGGGCGCGATCATCTGGACTGTGGCTCGGTGGCGTCGCCCTATCGTGAGACCGAAGCCATGAAGGATGGTTCTGATGCCGTCGCCGACTGGCCCATCTTGAATGCGCTGCTCAACACTGCAAGCGGCGCTTCATGGGTCTCAGTGCATAACGGCGGAGGCGTGGGAATTGGTTATTCTCTGCATGCCGGCCAGGTGACGGTCGCCGATGGCAGCGAGGCGATGGCGAAGCGTATTGAGCGGGTGCTGACCTGCGATCCCGGAATGGGAATCATACGCCATGCTGATGCAGGATATGAGGCCGCCATTGACTTCGCCCAGCGCAAAGGTGTGAAAATTCCCATGAAGCGCAATCCAGCAGGTTCCGGTGACAGCAAGTAAAAAGAAGCAATCCGCAAGCGCATTGCTACTAGCCAATATTGGCGAGTTGCTGACATTGCACGCTCCCGGTAAAGGTCAAGGCCCGCGCCGCGCGCACGAACTCAACGACGTGGGAATCATCGAAGATGCGGCCGTGCTTTGCGACGGCGGCAAAATTCTGGCTGCCGGCAAAGCGCGCGAAGTGCTGCGGCATCCTGCGCGCAAGAAGCTGAAGTCCGTTGAAGAAATTGACTGCCAACAGAAAGTGGTCCTTCCAGGTTTCGTTGATTCACACACTCACCTTGTTTTTGCCGCTCCGCGACTCGTGGATTTCGACAAACGCATTGCCGGAGCGACTTATGAAGAAATAGCTGAAGCCGGCGGCGGCATCCGCAGCAGCGTGGAAGCTCTCCGCAAAGCACCGGCAAAAATCCTGGCTCAACGGGCGCTGGCCACATTGCAGGAGATGGCGGCGCAGGGGACATGCACGGTAGAGGCCAAGTCAGGTTACGGCCTCAGCGTGGAAGCAGAAATCAAATCGTTGGAAGCCATCCAGCAGGCGGCCAAGGCATGGCCGGGGACGGTGGTGGCTACACTATTAGGCGCACATGTGGTTCCAAAAGAGTTTCAGAATAAACCCGAGCGTTACCTTCGCGAAGTTTGCGAAAAGATGATCCCACTGGCCAGCAAACGAAAGCTGGCCGCATTCGTGGACATCTTTTACGAACGCGGAGCGTTTAACCTGGAAGCCTGTGAGCAGGTTTTCGCGGCCGCAACACAGCATGGGCTGGGCGTGCGAGCGCATGCAGGCCAGTTCTCGTCAGCAGAGCTATGGCCGTTGCTGCGTTTTCATCCGGCTTCATTCGACCACATGGATTGCATCAACGGCGAAGACATCCCGCAGCTAGCAAGACGCGATACGGTCGTGACCCTGCTGCCGGGATCGAATTACTTTCTAGGATTAGAAAAATTTCCGCCGGCACGCACTTTGATTGACGGCGGAGTGCCGGTAGCGCTGGCAACCGACTATAATCCGGGAACCTCGCCGACGAGCAATATGCAGTTTGTCCTGTCGTTGGCCTGCACGCACATGAAGATGACGCCTGCCGAAGCCATTGCCGCAGCCACAATCAACGGCGCCCATGCTCTGCGGCTGGCAGAGCGCAAAGGGAGCCTGGAGCCAGGGAAGGACGCTGATCTGGCCGTTTTTGAAGCGGAGGACTACCGCGAAATCGCTTATTGGGTTGGCGGTAATCGGTGCTCGACCACTATTTTGAATGGGACAGTTTCTGTCCGCAATGCATGAAATTATAAGTCTTACACTGGAGATAGATTCCCAAAATGAAAACGATTGTATGTGTAATCTGCAGCATGATTGTCATGGTCTCGTGCCTCCGGGCACAGCGACTGCCGGAAATTGCCGTTCCGGAGAATTACAAGCTCACCTTTACGCCGGACTTTGCGACCGACACCTTTGCCGGCCAGGAAGAGATTACCCTGCACATGTTGAAGCCCAACAATGTCATCGTGCTCAATGCGGCGGAGATTGATTTTGAGGCCGTCATGGTGCATCTCGGCGAAGATACCCTCATGGGCAAGGTAACCAACGGCCCAGAAAATCAGATGGTCACTTTGACCTTTGACAAGCCTATCCCTGCCGGTCCTGCCTTGCTGCATATTCACTACAAGGGCAAACTGAACAATCAGTTACGCGGCCTGTATTTGAGCCGCGCTAATGGAAGGAAATATGCCGTAAGTCAGCTCGAAGCGGTGGATGCGCGGCGTGCATTTCCCAGCTTCGATGAACCATCGTATAAAGCAACGTTTGACGTTACGGTGATCGCGGACAAGGGCGATACCGCCATTTCGAACGGCAAAATCATCTCGGATACGCCTGGCCCGGGCGAAAATCAGCACACCATTAAGTTTTCGACCACGCCGAAGATGTCTACCTACCTGGTGGCGCTTGCGGTGGGAGATTTTTACTGCCAGGAGGGTTCGCAGGATGGAATTCCTATCCGAGTCTGCGCTACGCCCGACAAGAAAAACCTGTTGAGCTTTGCGCTCGAATCTGCCGAGCACATCCTGCATTTTTATGACAATTATTATTCCATCAAGTACCCGTACGGAAAGCTGGATATCCTTGCGGCGCCTGACTTTGAGGCAGGAGCCATGGAAAACACCGCGGCCATCTTCTACCGGGAGACCTTGTTGACGATTGATGATAAAACCGCCTCCGTGGATGCGCACAAGCAAGTCGCCGATGTTCTTGGACATGAGATGGCGCACCAGTGGTTCGGCGATCTTGTGACCATGAAGTGGTGGGACGATATCTGGCTCAACGAGGGCTTTGCCACATGGATGTCGAGGAAGCCAGTAGCCGACTGGAAGCAGGATTGGGACCTTGATATAGACAAGGCGCGGGCCACCAGCATGGCGCTGAATACCGATTCCTTGCAGCATACGCGCCCGATTCGGGCCAAGGCCGAGACCCCTAACCAGATTGACGAACTCTTTGATGGCATCGCTTATGGAAAGGCGGCGTCAGTCTTGCGCATGATTGAAGCCTATGTGGGCCCCGAGGTCTTCCGCAAAGGAGTTAATGCCTATCTGGAAAAACATGCTTACGGCAACGCCACCTCAGAAGATTTCTGGAATACGATTGCAGAAGCTTCACACAAACCGGTGGACCAGATCATGCCCACCTTCATTACCCAGGCGGGCGCTCCGTTGCTCACGGTGAAGTCCGCCTGCAAAAACGGCAGGACCGAGGCCACACTCTCGCAGCAGCGTTTTTACTACGACAGCAAGCTGCTGAAGCAACCCTCGAGTGAACTTTGGCAAATCCCAGTTTGCATAAAGACCGAGAAAGGCAGGAGCTGCCAGCTTGTTACCAAGCAAGAGCAGACCGTCGAATTGAACGGCTGCTCGCCGTGGGTATTCACCAATGCCGATGCCGTGGGCCACTACCGGTCGGTCTACGATCCCGCGATGTTGCGCCGATTGGGCGAGGTTGCCGAGACCAAACTCTCGCCGCTGGAGCGCATTTCGCTGTTGGGAGATAGCTGGGCTGCGGTCCGCGCCGGCAAGTACCGCATGGGCGACTATCTTTCTCTGATCCAGGGGATGCAGCAGGAGCGCAACCTCTCTGCAATCGATATCCTGGTGGAGAATCTTTCCAGTATTGACCGCGATCTCCTGGATGATTCCAACCGCGAGCAGTTCCAGACATTTGTGCGTAATCTGTTTCGTCCGGCGGCACAAGAGCTAGGCTGGTCATCGACCCCGGGAGAGGGTGATGAGCGCCGCAGCCTTCGCGCTAAAGTCCTTGAAGCTTACGGCTATCTTGGCCGCGATCCCGAGACGCTGAAGAAAGCCCGCGAACTGGTGCTGCAGTACATGGAGAACCCGGCTTCGGCAGATACCACGCTGGTCCGCACCGCGTTCCGCGTTGCTGCTGTCGAAGGCGATGAGGCTTTGTACAACAAGATCCTGGAAAGTTCCAAGAACGCGAAGTCTCCGGAAGAGTATTACCTTTATGTCAGGGCGCTGGTGGAGTTTCGCCAACCGGAGTTGATTCAGCGCACTTTTAATCTGGTACTCTCGCCGGAGATCCGCAACCAGGATGCCCCTGGACTCATTGCCAGACAGTTTTCTAATCCGGCCGCTCGCTCGGAGGTCTGGAACCTGGTGCGGCAAAACTGGTCCGGCGTGCAAGCCAAGACCACTCAATCCAGTGGCCGGGAGATCGTAACGGCAACCAATTCTTTTTGTGACGCTAAAGCACGCGACGAGGTACAACAGTTTTTCACCGAGCACAAAGTGCCTGCCGCCGAGCGCAGCTTGCCGCGTGCGCTAGAAAGCATTAGCAACTGTATTGATCTGAAGGCACAGCAGGAACAGAACCTGAATGCCTGGCTGGGACAGCAACATAGCAGCGGGCAGTAAGGTGCAAATAGAAGCTTCTACGCCACAGAGGCACTGAGAAAAATTGGGTCACACTCAGGAACGAGAATTATATTGAGTATTTTTCTGTGTCTTCTGATGTGATTTTCTTTATCTCTTTCCAAAGTTCTTCGCGACCCGTACCGGTTTTTGCAGAATAGGCGAGAACCGGTCCGATTTGCAATTCCCGGCCCAATATTCTTAACGAGTTGTTGAGTTTGTTGCCAGAGAGCCGGTCGCTCTTTGTGGCAACGACCAGTAAATTCCTCTGGGCTGCGCGCAGGAATTCGATCAATTGCAAATCACTGGGCTGGGGTGGGACATTGGAATCCACAAGCACAATGCAGCCAGCCAGGTTTTCGCGTCCGGTCAAATAGGGATCAATAAACCTCGGCCACTCGGCTGTAATGCTTTTGGAAAGCTTGGCATAGCCGTAGCCGGGCAAATCGGCAAAGCGTAAATCCGGCAGCGCGCTTTTTGCGCGCAGATAAATTTCAAAAAAATTAATTGTCCGGGTTCTGCCCGGGGTCGAGCTTACGTTAGCAATTTTCTCACCGACGAGAGAATTTAGAAGACTCGATTTGCCGACGTTGGAACGCCCAAGAAAGGCGATCTCGGGAACGGCTGGAGCAGGGAATTGCCCTGGGTCGGCGGCAGAAGTCAGGAATTTGCAGTGAATTTTCATTCAGGTTTTTTTACCACAGAGACACAGAGGCACAGAGAAAAGCAATTAGGTTTTTTTACGAATCTAAAAAAAATAAAGCCCGCGTATTGCGGGCTTTATTCAAGAGATAAATCTTACTGATGTGTGGTCGTTCCCTCGCTCGACTGGGGCACATTGGCCATGGGCTGGTTGACGGCGATTGCCTCTTCAATCTCAGGCAGTGGACGCTCCAGGGCGATGGGCAGAACTTCATCCATGGTATCGGCAAAGTGCAGCTTGATCTGACTCAACAGGCTCTGCGGCACATCGGGGAGGTCTTTCTCATTATCCCGCGGCAAGATGACCTCGAAGATGCCGGCGCGATGGGCAGCCAGAAGTTTTTCCTTCAATCCGCCGATGGGAAGCACTTTACCGCGCAGGGTTATCTCTCCGGTCATGGCGACGTCGCGCCGGACTGGAATCTTACTCAGCGCACTGGCCATGGCGGTGGCAATGGTAATGCCTGCCGAGGGGCCGTCTTTGGGGATGGCGCCTTCGGGCACATGCAGATGGATATCCACGTTACGATAAAAGTCGCGTGGGAGTCCCAGACGATGGGCGCGTGAGCGCACATACGACATGGCAGCCTGGGCCGATTCCTGCATCACGTCTCCGAGCTTGCCGGTCGTGGTCAGCTTGCCTTTGCCATCTACAATCGTTACCTCGGTGCTGAGAATCGAACCACCGACCTCGGTCCAGGCCAGGCCGGTCACCAGGCCGATCTCGTTCTTCTCGTGCGCCAGCGTGTCGCGGAACTTGATAACGCCCAGCAAGTCGCCGATGTTCTCGCCGGTGATATTGATGTTGTACTCGGATCCATCTTTGACTACCCGGCGCGCTACCTTGCGGCCGATATTACCGATCTCGCGTTCCAGGTTGCGAACGCCGGCTTCGCGAGTGAATCCGCGAATAATGCCGGTGATGGCATCGTCGGTAAAGGTGATGTTCTTTTCCGTCAGACCGGTGGCCTCGCGCTGCTTACGGACCAGATACTGCTTGGCGATTTCCAGCTTTTCCGGTTCGGTGTAGCCGTGCAGCCGCAGAACTTCCATACGGTCCTGCAAAGCAGCGGGAATCGTATGCAGTACGTTAGCCGTGGCTATGAAGAAGACCTGCGAGAGATCGTATTCAACGTCGAGGTAGTGATCCATGAAGCTGTGGTTCTGTTCAGGATCGAGCACTTCGAGCAAGGCCGATGACGGGTCGCCACGGAAGTCGGTGGACATCTTGTCAATTTCATCGAGCATGATGACCGGATTCTTGGTCCCGGCTTTCTTCATCATCTGAATAAGCTGGCCGGGAAGGGCACCGATGTAGGTGCGGCGATGTCCGCGAATCTCGGCTTCGTCGCGCACGCCACCCAGGGACATGCGTACGAACTTACGTCCTGTGGCCTTGGCAATGGACATACCCAGCGAGGTCTTGCCCACGCCCGGAGGGCCGACAAAGCACAGGATCGAGCCCTTGGGATTCTTTACTAACTGCCTCACGGCAAGGAACTCAAGAATGCGGTCTTTAATCTTCTCGAGGCCGTAGTGGTCGGTGTTTAAGATTTCTTCGGCACGCTTGATATTGCGAATTTCTTTGGAGCGCTTGCGCCACGGGACCGCCAGCAGCCAATCGAGATAGTTGCGCGAAACCGTGGATTCAGCCGACATAGGCGGCATGGCTTCAAGCTTCTTGAGCTCCTGCAGCGCCTTTTCATGCACGTCTTTGGGCATGCCGGCGCTATCAACTTTCTTTTTCAGCTCGTCAAACTCACTCTTTTCGCCGCGTCCCAGTTCCTTTTGGATGGCTTTGATCTTTTCGTTGAGGTAATACTCTTTCTGGGCCTTTTCCATCTGGCGCTTTACCCGCGACTGGATGGTGCGATCCATATTGAGCTTCTCGATCTCAATATCGAGCACATCGCAGATGCGGTTGAGGCGCTCGGCAGGATCAAAAATTTCAAGCAGCTCCTGCTTCTCTTCAATCGAGAGCTGCAGGTTGGCAGAGATGGTGTCGGTCAGCCGTGCGGGGTCATCCATCTTGACCGCTGCGATCATGGTCTCGTAGTTCAGAGACTGGCACAGCTTTACGTATTGCTCAAAAAGAGATGTAGCACGCTGGATGCCGGTTTCAATGGCGGGTGAGTGCAGCGGAGGATAGCTGGCGGTTTGTACTGTAGCCAGCAGATAGCCATCAGATTCTTTGATATCTTCGACTTTGCCGCGCTCCAACCCTTCCACCAGGACTTTGATATTGCCATCCTGAAGCTTCAGGCTCTGCACGATATTGACAATGGTGCCTACCTGGTAGATTTCGCCGGGCTTGGGCTCATCCACGCTGGCGTCGTGTTGCGTGGCCAGGAAGATCTTCTTGTCGGAGGCGAGCGCAGCTTCTAAAGCGCGCACGCTGGATTCGCGGCCCACGACAAAAGGGGTCATCATGAAGGGGAAGATGACCACGTCACGAATGGGCATCATCGGCAGCTTGCGAACTTCGAGTTTTTCCCGGAGGGAGCTCACTATGGTTATCCCGCTTTCTCCATCATAGCAATAGAAACTTCGCGTTTCTCGACCATTTCACTGGTCACTTCAAAATCTTTAATACGCTTCTGGCTGGGTAGATGGTACATGAGGTCGAGCATCAATTCTTCCAGAATCATGCGCAAGCCGCGAGCGCCCACTTTACGCGCCAGGGCCTCACGCGCTATGGCATGCAGGGAATCGTCAGTGAATTTAAGCCTGACATTTTCAAATTCAAACAGACGCTGATACTGCTTGGTAATAGCGTTCTTGGGGCGGATAAGAATTTCTACCAGCGCGGCCTCATCGAGATCATTCAGGACCCCCACCACCGGCAGGCGCCCGACGAACTCGGGAATCAGGCCGAACTTAATTAAATCCTGCGGCTGGCTCTTGGAGAGCAGTTCGGTATCGCGCTTGGATTCAGGAATGAATTCGACGGCGTCCTTATCTTTCTCATTGCCAGTGCGGAAGCCCATGGCTTTCTTTCCCACGCGCCGGCCAATGATCTTTTCGAGTCCTACGAACGCGCCTCCGCAGATAAAGAGGATGTTGGTGGTATCCACAGGAGTAAATTCCTGATGAGGATGCTTGCGGCCACCCTGCGGTGGGACGTTAGCAATGGTGCCTTCCAGAATCTTCAGCAGTGCCTGCTGCACGCCTTCGCCGGAGACGTCACGCGTGATGGAGGGGTTTTCGTCCTTGCGGCCGATCTTATCCACCTCATCAATGTAGATGATGCCGGTCTGCGCGCGGCCCACATCGCCATCGGCGGCCTGCAGCAGCTTCAGGATGATGTTCTCTACGTCCTCACCTACGTAACCGGCTTCGGTCAGCGTGGTGGCGTCAACGATAGCAAAAGGGACATCCAACATGCGGGCCAGGGTTTGCGCGAGAAGCGTTTTGCCCGTTCCGGTTGGCCCGATCAGCAAAATATTGCTCTTGGCCAGCTCCACTTCGCTGTTGCGCTGGCGATTCATGTAAATGCGCTTGTAGTGGTTATAGACCGCGACCGCCAATTTTTTCTTAGTCTGCTCCTGGCCAATGACATATTCGTCGAGGAATACCTTGACCTCTTGCGGCTTGGGCAGATGGTTGGGCGCGGCGGCGGTTTGCGTTTCGGTGCGATCGTCTTCCAGGATGGAGTTGCAGACCGCGACGCACTCATCGCAAATGTAAGCCCGGGGATAATCGCTGGGGGAAGAGATGAGTTTGGCGACTGCATCCTGCGACTTATGGCAGAAGGAACAGCGTAGACTTTCTTCAGGGCCGGAGCGTGTTTTCATCTTCTTCTAGAACTCCTTAATACATATACAAGAAGACCCGTAAAAGTGCCATCGGATGCACACCTTAGTTGCAAATCGAAGGTACTGCTACTTGTGTTTGTAAATAATGTCATCCACGATTCCATACTCCTTGGACTGCTGGGCGTTCATGATGAAATCGCGTTCCACATCCTTCTCTATTTTATCCAGCTTTTGCCCTGTATGCTTAGCTAAAATCTGATTGGTAATCTCGCGCATACGCAGGATCTCTCTGGCGTGGATGTCAATATCCGTCGCCTGGCCGCTCAGTCCGCCCATGGAGGGCTGGTGGATCAGGATACGTGAACCCGGCAGGGCAAAGCGTTTTTTCGGCGCCCCGGCGCACAGCAACAAAGCTCCCATGCTGGCGGCTTGCCCGATACAAATCGTGGTTACGTCAGGACGTATGAATTGCATGGTGTCATAAATAGCCATACCCGCGGTAATCGAACCGCCGGGGGAGTTGATATACAGCGAGATGTCGCGCTCGGGGTCCTCGGCAGCTAAAAACAGCAACTGCGCAATCACAAGATTGGCGACAGTATCGTCAATGGGTGTGCCCAGAAAAATAATGTTGTCGCGCAGCAGCCGGGAATAAATATCGTAGGCGCGCTCGCCGCGGCTGGTCTGTTCTACAACCATAGGCACCAGCATCATATGAGGATCATTTTTTTGCATAGGGATTGCTCCTGGCCAACGGTGGCTGCGGCGCTCCTCCCGGTAGACTGGGGAAGCTTAAGCGCCCTCCGCGGGGGACTGGACGGCCAGCTTTTGCCATTATAGTTGCCGCCGTCATGTTCATGCGGACCTACGGTAGAGGAAGTCGAGAGCTTTCTCGTTGCGTATCCTATTTCGGATTCTATCGAGCGCACCATCACGCGTCAAACGCGAGCGAATCTCTTCGGAAGACTGCTTGGTTTGCCGTGCCAGAGCGTCAATTTCCTTGCCAACCTCTTCGTCGCTGACCTCGATTTTTTCAGCCTCGGCAATTTTTTCCAGGATCAGAGACGCTTTCACTTCCTTCACCGCAGCGTCACGCTGCCCGGCGCGCAGGCGGGGAAGATCCATCTTTTTCATGTGCTCAGCACTCAGACCCTGAGCGGCCAAGGCGCGCAGGCCGCGCTCCAGCCGGAGATCAATCTGATGCTCCACCATGGATTCCGGTACTGGGAATTCATTGCGGCGAACGAGTTCATCCATCAGCTTTTCTTTGGCCTCGTGCTCGGCGCGATGCTTTTTTTCACTCTCTAACCCTTCGCGTATCCGCTGCTTTACCGTCTCCAGATCTTCAAAGTCGCCCAGAGATTTTGCGAAGTCATCGTTCAGCTCCGGCAGGCTCTTTTGCTTAATAGCCTTGACCTCGACTTTGTACTCGACAGTCTTGCCCGCCAGGCGGGGATCGTTGAAATCCTCAGGATAAGCAACATCGAAGGTGCGCTCTTCGCCGGCCCGGGCCCCGCGCAGGTTTTCGGAAAACTCTTTTACAGTGTCCGGTCCACCAATGTGCACCAGCACATCGTTAACAGGGACCGGTTTGCCACCCTCTTCCTTGGGTGTGCTGGTGAAGCTGACATCGGCAAAGTCGCCGTCGGCGAGAGCGCGATCTTCAACCGGAGTGAACACCGCACGGCGCTCGCGCAGATTGTTCAGCTCAGCCGTGACTTCTTCCTCGGAGATATTGGTATCGGTCTTTTCCGCGCGCAGCTCCTGGTAGCCGGTGACCTCGATTGGCGGCAACACCTCAAAGGTTGCTTTAAAGCGCATAGGCTCGCCTTCCTTGATGTGCAGGTCGGTCACTTGCGGTTGCGATACGGGCTCCAGCTTCTGTTTTTCTACCTCTTCGCGGAAGTAGCGGGGAACAAGCCGCTCGATCACCTCGCCGCGGATATCGCCAGCAAAGCGGCTGCGCACCACCGTGATGGGCACTTTGCCCTTACGGAAGCCGGGCAGACGCGCCAGCTTCTGATAGTTCTGGACGACGGATTCGGTTTCCCTGGCGACCACATCGGCAGGCACTTCCACCGAAACTTCGCGCGTACAGGGGTCATGGTTTGTGCTGCTTTCTGTACTCAAACTTTAGCCTTCTGAAAATGAATTTAGGAGAGCATGCCGGCCCGGCCGGAGTGAAAAATGTACGAACTATGATGATAAGAGAGCACGGTGAGCGCGGTCAAACGAAGGGCAGCGTAAATAGTCATGCCGTTCCAAATACCGCGGTAAAAGCATTCATCCGTCCCCTGATAATGAGAAGATATTAAGAATGTCCTCCTGGCTTGTTCAATTGAACTCTGACGTTGTCTCCTGCGAGCGCTGTCCACGGCTCATTGATTACTGCCGCAAAGTCGCTCGTGAGAAGCGCCGCGCATATCTCGATTGGGAGTACTGGGGCAAGCCGGTGCCCGGCTTCGGTGATCCAAACGCGCGCGTGCTCATCCTGGGGCTGGCGCCGGGCGCACATGGTTCCAACCGCACGGGCAGGCCGTTTACTGGAGATGGTTCCGGCAATTTCATGTATCCCGTACTGTACAAAACCGGCTTTGCTTCTCAACCTACCGCCACGCACAGAGACGACGGCCTGAAGCTGAAGGACGCTTACATTACTGCCGTTGCCCGCTGCGCTCCGCCGGCTAATAAACCGACACCGGTAGAGCTGGCCAATTGCTCCGAATTCCTGGACCGGGAATTAGCAGGACTGAGCAAAGTCAAAGTGGTTGTCGTGCTGGGCAAGATTGCTTTTGATGGGTATCTGAACTATCTGAAGCGACGCGGAGTACTGCAAAGCAAAGGGCAATATGTTTTTGGGCATGGAGCCAGATACCGGTTGCCTAACGGCAAAACTCTGCTGGCGTCGTATCATCCTTCCATGCAGAACACCCTGACCGGCAAACTGACAGAAAAGATGTTCTTGAAGGTTTTTCGTGACGCGGCGCGGCTGGCGAGCGCGGATTAGGAATTCCCGCGAGCTACACCTTTTTAAGTCTTGCTATACCTCATTTCTGCGATGCTCCAGCGCCTGAACCGGGGAGTCCCCAGCGCGTGCCCGCGTGCTGGAGGAGCGACACCTGCGGCCCGGATACAGTAACCCTTAAAACGGTTTAGCCCGTGGTCCCATTGTGGTATCAAAGTCTTAATTTCTGAGCAAACGTGGATTATCATGGTTCCGGAAGTGTATCTGGCATCTAGGATGCGGGGGCATAAGCCCACGAGGTCTTTGAAAATTCGCAAAAGCAGTGCTCGGTACTCAGTCCGCAGTACGCAGAAACAGCCCACCGATGATATCTATCCAGTAAACACCGCAGACTATCTCAGCAAGTACCCGATGTGAAAGCGACTTTGCCCAGTAAATATGCGGCGATCATGCCTGTTTTAGAGGTTCGAACCACTTGCAGCAAGTGGGGCTGAGAGGGGCCGACTGCATTGGGAGTCCAGGGGGCCGAAGATTACTAAAAGGTAAACGCAGCCTTTCGGTGCAGCTCTGCATTCCGGATTTGGGGAATTGTGATGATGGCAATCCACTCCCCACCCCGGTGGGCCTTCCAAAGGACGCTTCCTCCCAGAATCTGTGCTGCCAACTCCGGCGGCGTGTCGGGATGGTAGTCAAAAAATCGAGTCTGAGCGCGTCTCCAGAATTCAGGAACAGGCAAGCGGCGTGGAGGCTCATACTTCCTCGAAAATATAACTACCATATCGAATTCGGTGCTCTGACTGGCTGCCTCTAAGTCCTCCCTGGTGAAGCTTTCCAGTTGCAGCACTTTATGGGGCGTGTTGACGTAGCCGAGGTAGGGCTTAGAGAGTTCATCTGTTGCCGGCCAGGCAGTCAACACCCGCGCCTGTGGGAACCTCTCTTCCATCATGCCGGCTGCTTGCTGGTGCAGCACAACGAAGTCGCGGTAGGCCAAACTATCCTCAGGAGCGAAGACGTACGGTGGATTGATCAACAGTCCGGCAACAAAAGCCGCACAAACCAGCGTTATGACGACCGGCCAACCGGGAATCCGGCGCCAGACAGTGGAAACGGAGATGATAATCACCAAAGGGATGGCTGGCAGCATGTAGCGCGCCAGCACCGCTCCTCCGATCAACGAAAGGACTACAAGATAAGCAGCCATAACTACGGCAAAGACAAACTGATGAGGTAGAGCAATGCGCTCGCGGGGGACGCCTGCATCACTCCGCGCAGGCAGAAACATGGCCAAAACCATGGCCAACGTGAGTAAGTAAAGATTGGCGTGGCCAACCAGTTGCCATGCACGAAGGATGAAGGCAAAGACGATGCGTAGCGGTTGCAGAGTGGAATCTACGTTGTAGCGGAAAAATTGTGGGTTGCCGAAGACGTATCCCGTGTGCGCACAGTGGTAGGCGAACCATGCGGCCAGCGGCAGTGCTGGTAGTAGCAGCCAAGTGGAACGAACCGCCCGTTGAAAGAACGAGGTCGCCGGAGTGTCTTTTGATTTCCGTATTGCCTCCCACGCAAAGAGTGCAGCCGGGGTAATAATGGCGGTTTCTTTGGACAGCGCTGCAAGCGCGAATGCCGCCACGCACAGCCAGCGCCGTCGCTTCAAATAAAAAAAAACACCCCAAAGAGTGAAGGCGGTTACAGCCAAATCCACCTGAGCGAGCGAGCTTTGGGCGAAAAATACGGGATACAGCGCCGTACACAAGGTGCTGGCGGCGGCTACGACACGATTGGCTACGTGCTGCGCCAGCACGAATACGCCCAACAACGCCAATGCCGAAATCAGCAGTATGGCCGTGTGTGTGACCGCAGGGGAATAGCCAAAGAGCTTCCAGGCCAGGGCCAGGTAAGCCATAACTAAAGGCGGATGTGCATTGGTAAGTGTGGAATGAGGAATAAAATCGCCACGAGTAAAAATATCGTACGCGGCGGGGACATAATAGCCGGCTTCATCCCAGAAGTAAGGAAGCCGCAGCAGGGGCCAATGCGCGGCCAGCAGAAGAACAAAAATAAAAATGAAGAGCGCAGTCCTGCGCATCAGGCCGGCAGGCACAAACCTGTCTCGCACATCAATGCACCTGTCCGGGAACTGCCATGCGCGGATCGAGCTTGATCTCGCCGAAGGTCTTTTCGTAGTTCACCACATTCTGCTGCAGGATGGTGAGCAGCGCCTTGGCTTGCTGTGGACTAAGATAAATTCCCTGAAAATTGTTGACCTCCATCTCAGTCGGCGTCGGCTGCTGTAAGGTGCCGAAGACCAGGAAGAAATCCCATACGTTCACGCGTACTTGCACGCTGTTGGCGTAGTTTTCCCGGTAGTCTTTGCTGTTGGTGAGCTTGATATTGGGTTGCGCTGGGGTGGCCATAATCAGTTCTCGGTTCTCGATTTAGTTCGCAGTTCTCGGTTCTCAGTTCTCAGAACCCAAATCTACGAATTTCATCATAATTCATTCGGTTGCAAATAGGCGCAGGCGCCTTGTATAGGCTGTGCACAGCACAACTGAGAACCGGGAACTGGTTTTTTGGTGCGAAAGGAGGGACTCGAACCCTCACGGGTTTCCCCGCCAGATCCTAAGTCTGGTGCGTCTGCCAATTCCGCCACTTTCGCACTTGCATAATCAATCAGTTAGACGCCGCTGGAGACTGCGCATTTTCTACTGTAGCGAAATCTGTAGCGACTTCCACGCTTTTTTGCACCACTTCCAGCTTTGGACGGTGCGAAGATGCTTCAGCCTTCCTGTACTCGCCAAGCTTATTAACAGCTCGTTGGATTGTCTCAGGAACCGGATGCACATATCGCTGGGAGGTGGTCACAGAGGCGTGCCCGGCGATTGCTTGTATTGTAAACGCATCTGCTCCCGCTGCGCCAAGGTCTGTTAGCGCCGTGTGTCGTGTTGAATGGAGCACCGCATCCCAGGGCAGTCCCATCTCCTGGCGTCTCTTAGTGAACTGCTGTGACAGTGTATGGCGTGAAAGCGGAGCCGTGTACCAAAGGTCTTTATCCACCCTACCACCGAAGCGTACAAAGACATACTGCGACCGGGAGATGGTCTTCTGGCGCTCAAGAATGGCCCGCGCATCCGACATGAGCGGGACGTACCGCCGAGCCCGTCTAGACTTTCCGCGAGCAACATAGATGTAGCCGGGCCCGCCATCCAGGAAAACGCGATCCCAGGAGAGGGCACAGCACTCACCTACGCGCAGGCCGGTATCAATCAAAAATCGAGCAACTGTCTTGCACGGCTCCGGCAATCCCCCAATAAATTCCTCGCGCTGCGTTCCGGTCAAAACAAACTCGCGCTGCCGTTCGCCTTCCAGCATTTTCATCTTGGGCGCACGCTCAATCAGCTTCCATTCTTCCGCAAGGTACAGTGAACGGCGAATTACAGATAGAGCCCGGTTAATCGTCGCAGGTTTGACCTCATCCATTTTGACTGCTGGAAAAACGGGCTATGAGTTGTTCATCAATGTCCCGAAGGCTTGCCTTGGCCAGCGGCCTGAAACTCAGAATGCGATTAAACGTTTGCTCATAGAACTCGACCGTTCGTGGATGGTCAAGCAGCATGCCAAACGGGGCGTCCGACAACTGTGGACGTGCAAATTGCGAGGGCGATATACGGTTCAAGCATTTGGCACGGAGAGCGATGGTTAGCTCTCCGTGTATCTGCTCGGGCTCAACCGGTTAAGCATTAGCTTTTGGGTTCGAGGGATGAGTTCTTAGGCATTGCCTGTGCACTCGCGTGGAGCGCACCGGCCAAGAGCCATTCATGAGAGGATGTAACATGCAATAGAACCTCGTATAGCACGTAAGGTCTCCATTGATGGAGTCCAGAATCAGGACGCCCGTCCCGGTCCCCATCGTCCGGATTCCGGACTGCCGTCTTTACGTTACGTGACTGGTACTGGAACAGGAGACGGTGGGCTCTGTCGGTTTTCCCCCTAGTGAAAATCATGCGACTGCACCACCGCCGCACTGACGCTAAGAGGGCCAATTTTCTGCGCCTTGAGATGCACAATGTTGTCTTGGTTTTGAACGATTCCCGAAACGAAAACAAACCTTTCATGCAGTACAGCCATTCGATTTTCTTCATAAAAATCCGGCGAGACGATCACGTTTGCGTCCCCACCTCGTCTTCAAGTGTCATGAAGATCAGCCCCTTCGCCGTTCCTGGCCGCTTGGCCCGAAGAACCCACCATTGAAGGAACATCGTGAAGATCGCACAAGCGTTGAAAACGTCCGTGGCGAGGCTGACGGTGGGTCTTTTGCTGGAAACGCAAAGTGTCGGTTTGCCTAGCGGCGAAGTTACCCTACCGACTCAAGCTCCTTCAGTTCCTGTTCAAATCCAGAGAGTTTGCGATTCATCTCATTGATAAACTCCTCTGTCTTGGCCGGAAACGCCGTTACTGAGGGGTCGCCTCTCTTTTTCAATTCGTTTGCATGCTCCAAGGCACCTCGCGTTAAGTCGATATTTCTCCTGAGAGCTTGAATTTTTCTTTCTCTGTTCACAACAATCTCCTAGTAGATTGTCTCATTTTCACGAACCGTTAAGCCCAATATGTTTGATCCAGTTGCCGGTCGGTTTTCCATCTTTCCCTATTTCTTTAACGAAGCCGAGCTTCTCCAATAGCTCCGCAAATTTCTGGCGTGTTACCATTCGGGCTTCAATTGTGACCGATTTGACTCCCATCGCCTCTCCCGTTTTGATCGCTCCCCTCTCTATCCCGTTTAACGTCTCAGCCGAGATTTTGTTGAGCATAGAGACACCTACCGTCAACTCGTCTCCGGCTTTAGTGAATTCATAGGCAGCGCCTGCTCCGTTCTTAAACTCTCCAAAGATAAGCTTGCCTGCCACAAATGTTTCTCGAAACTCAAACGCCTTTGTAACGACAGGAACGAAGTCTTCTGGAGCAACAAACATTGATCCCATAAGACCCATCACTTCTCCGCGAGCAGAGTTGATTTTGAATCGAGGTATTTCTGGCTGTCCCTCCAAATCCGAAGCGATGGGCTCTCTGGTTAGAAAATTCAATGGATCAATGATCGCATCGTTGATAAACGCTTTTATCGAGTCCTTTATGACGTCAGGATCAGGCAGAATTGGCCCACAGCATAGGAACGGTGCAACAACATCGTCACCGCCGCCGTGCCCATCGGGGTCTCCGAACGTTGTCGGGTTGTTCTTGACGTAGCTGTAGAGGTTCAAGCTTTGTGGATTGCCAAAGTTGGCATAAGGCACTGCGGTCGCTGTAGCTGCCCAGTCAGGCGTAATGAACCGCCCAATGGGATTGCAGTAATATCGAGCACCAAAGTAATCGCAGCCGGTTTCGGGGTCGCGTTCTTTGCCCGTGAACTTGTAGTTGTTGCCGATGCCCAAATCGGTGACAACACGCTCGCCGCCGAAGGGATAGTAATCCGATTCCTCCTTGATGGTTCCGTTGGCGTCAGTAATCACGCTCGCCGAGCCCAGATGATCGCTGAAGTAATAACTCAGGATATAACCCGAACCTGGGCTTACTGTACCGCCTCCAGAACTTCCGCCAGCAGGCGGCGGTGGAGGACCAGGCGGAATGGCAGCGTAACGGGCAATGCGTTTGCCACCAAAGAAAATGTATTCATTCTTCAGATTGCCGTTGAGGTCGGTCTCTTCGAGGACGCCGCCAGGCCCGTACCAGTAGAGGGTATTCGTGCTTCCAGTCTTTTTGACCCGCTGTCCGTCGGCGTCATAATCATAAGAGGTAGTGACACCTGCGACCGTGGTTTGGGTCAGCCGGTTTTCGCCATCAAAGACATTCTCATAGGCAGTATGGTTATTGACATAGGTCGAGCAGGGGTTGTTGGGGCCAACAACGTTTCCCGCCGCGTCGTAGCACCAGTTGGTCACCTGGTTGTTGCCATTCACTGTGACATTCAGCGCCGTGTCGCCTGCCGGGGTGACGCTCTTCTGCAGCAGGTTTCCCCAAGCGTCATAGCTGAAATTGTCTCCCCAGTTATGGAAGCCGCTGCTGTTCAAGTTGGGCGTATAGCCCCAGGAGAGCCGGTTCAGCGCATCGTAGCCGAACTGCTGGGTACGCGCCGCGTCTTTATTGTTGATAAGCCGAGAGACGTTACCGTTATCGAATTGGCCCAGGCCGAAGTCATAGGTCAAATCCAGCACGTTGCCAACATTGTTCTGATCGGTGCACGAAACGGGCACAACCCCGGTGCTGCTGGCCGTTATGCGGCACGGCTGCAAGCGGGTGTTGTAGTAATTGGTGCTGGTTATGCTGCCGTTGACTACACCGCTGAGCGCACCCGCTGCAGTGTAGTGGGCACCCGTGACAAAGTTGATGTTGTTGGTGGAATCTACCGCCGAGACGGGCCGCTGGGCTGAGTTGTAGTTATAGTTGATTGTGCGCCCAGGATACGTGCCTGCAGGCGTATAGGTGATGGACTTCTGAGAGCCATCCAGGTTGTAGGCGTAGAGGAATACCCTGTTGACTTGCGCGGGAATGCGCTGGTTGAACTGGAACTGGTAAACAGTCCGCCCCATCGGGTCATAGCTGTTTACGAAACCGACTGAGTCTCCGTTTCCGGTTGCCGCGTAGTTGTACCCGGAGCTGAGCCTGCCGATACTGTTCTGGATCGGAATTCCCCAGAGGTTGCTTTGGTCGTAGAGGTAGACCTCGCCTCCGCCAGAGGAATACGTTTTCGAGAGCAACCGATTCAGTGGGTCATATCCATAGGAAGTCGTGACCGTAGCCGAGCTGGTCTGGTTGGGAGCGGGTGCGGTCTTAGCAATCAGGTTGCCGTTGTTGTCGTAGCCATTGACGCACTGTCCACTCTGCCACACTCCATAGCAGATCGTTCCCGATTCGGGATTCGTAGCAGTCAGCAGCCGACCCAGCGAGTCATATTGGAAGCTGCGCGGACGCCAGTTGGCCGGATTAGGGTCATCGCCCTGCTGTTGTACCCCAATGAGATTATCCAAGGTGTCGTAGGAATATAGCGTGACTGCCGGAGTCGAGAGCAACAGAGGCTGCGTGTTCGACCCGCCGCTCAGCGTTACGCCAGGACTTGAGAAAGACGGGTTGTCCGGCTCATAGGAGCTGGAAGTAAGATTCACGCCAACGTTTCCCGCAAGCCCGGTGGTCTTGTAGTTCAGCGCAATGGTGGACCCTGAAGCAGTGGCAGTAACCGGCGAGCCGGGCTGGTTCAAGCCGTTTGGCCCAGCGCCCGCCAACGCCGAAGCGACCAGCGCAGCCGTGTTGTTGCCGTTTTGCCCGTACGGGGCGCTCGCGGTAATGCCGCCTATGGCGACATAGACGATGCCCGAGTCATAGATCGTGCCGCCACTCGAAGCGTCCTGACCGCCTATCAAATGCGAACCTGCGCTGACCTGGAATGAAGGCGAAGAAAAGTCCGTCGGATCATTGGACACGATAGAAGTGGAGAGCGGGTAGTTCGTGGCTGCGCCGGTTGTCCTAGCAATAAGGTCCATGACGATATTGCCAGATTCGTCAGCGCCGTAGTAGACAGTATCCACGGGCGATGTGGTATCCAGATGAAATGCGTTCGCCAGCGCCTGGACGCTTTGACCAGAATCGGTGCCTGTAGAAGAGCTGTAGCTGACGCTCTTGGTAAAACCGGCCACGGTAATGCTGATTGAACCGCTGTCGGTGCAAGGCTGCCCAGAAGGCGAACAACTTGGTTTTGATTGCAGTGTGCCGCTGAAAGTCAGTTCGATGTGACCGCTTGCGGCCTGAAGCGTGCCTGTGCCGAAGCTCTGCAATGCACCGTTGATGGTCAGCGAGCCGCTTGCTGCCGTTGCAGATGAGCCGCCGCCCGGCTCATCCACTTCAACCGATCTTCCTAGCGCATCTGTCCGGCTGCGGCGCTGGTTACCGGCCTCGTCGGTCACTGTGATCGTCGGGAGCTGCGAATAGTCAGCAATTACGGTGCTACCGTCGGCCTCGGTAGTTGTGGTCTCGCGGCCTAAAGCGTCGTAGTGATGCTGTGTGACGCCGTCAGTAGAAGATGGAGAAGCACGATAGGGATTGCTAGCCGATTGCACGCGTCCGAGTGCATCATAGGTCAGGTCAACAAAAGTCGCACCGTCAGGGTCGGAATTGAGTTGGGTTTGGACAATCCTTCCAAATCCATCGAATACGAATGTGTTCATGCGCGGAGGCAAAGATGGAGCAATCGTTGAAGAACTTACGATTCGCAAGGGCGGCCCGGACTGACTGCAATTTGTGCCTCCAAGATCGGTGTAGCAATAGGTGGTCTGGGCGCTCTGCCCATTGTTAGTGGAATCGGGAGGACCAGTGATGCTAGTGACCCTGTTCATACCGTCATAAGCGTAATTGGTGGTATGGGTGGGATCGCCGGCCTGGGTACCATTCTGATCGGTGTGCGAGACCATCTTTCCGGTATTGCCGTCATAGGTGAAGTAGTCAATGTGATGGACGCCCGATGTATCTGGCGACTGGATCTGGCTCGGAAACAAACCGGTGGAGTCGTATGTAATGGTGGTTGAATTCCCGTTCGGATCAATCTTCTGTACCGGCATGCCCAGACTGTTGTAGACGGTGTGCGATACCGGAGATGTCCCGTTATTCAGCCATCTTGTGACCGAAGTCAGGTTGCCAAAGATACCCTGTGGACTTCCATTGTTCTCGTCGTAGTTGTAAGTTGTTTGCGATACTTGGTTCGCCTGCAACGTTGGTGGGTTGCAGGATTGTTGGTCCGGAGATGACCCGCCACCTCCAAAAACTGTAACCACACAGGGTGAATCCAGCAAATTAGCCGTCTTATAACTGCCATTGGAGAGCCACTGATATTGAATATTTTTCTGGCGAACCAGCGTGCCGTTGTAGTCATATTCGTTCTTCTGGAGCAAACTCCCGTAACTGAATGGAACGTTGGCTCGGCTCGGTGGCCATGTGGCAAGCTCAATCTGAATTGAGCCGGCAGAGTCGTATTGATAGGTCTCCTGGTGAACTTGTCCATTGGGCCATGTGGTTTTGTGAAGAGTCGGAAGCACGTTAAAGTCAATATTGGTCTCATAGGGTGAATGCCCCGCGTCAGAATATTGTGTATCGTCGGTTTGCAGCAGGGTCCCGCTGCCTTTACTCGATCCCTGATATACCTTCGTCTCGGTTTCAAAGAGCGAACACTGTGCGCCTCCCATCGGAGTAAAGGTGTGAACCGTATCATTTCCGTCGGGGTCGGTTACTGTGGTAACCGTTCCACTGCTGTCGTAGTTGTAGTTCCAAACCTTGGGTGGGGTTCCATCGTGCAGATCAATCGTGCGTGAGGCGATTGCCTCGATCGTTGGAATCGGATCTGCGCGATCCGTTGGCGGCGCGCATGAAAGTCTGGGTATGTAGGTATAGGAAACCGTCGCGCCGGTTGGAAGCGTAACGCTCGCCAAATTTCTGCCAGAGTCATACGTGAAACTCCAGCTTGTGCCATTGGGGAGGCCAACACTCTGCAACAGATACCAAGAGGATATTCCAACAGTGTAGTTATTGAAGCAATAGGTCAGGGGTACGGTTCCGCCGTTCTGGCCTGGGTAATTCAGCGTGGTACAGCCGGGAGTGAGCGGGGGTGTAGGAGAAGAGCTCACTCGCGGTGAAGTCGGAATGTTCCTGCCCATGGTATCGGTCATAGCCCATGGCGCGGGGGGATTGCTGAGAGGGTATACGGTAATCGTGTTCCCGCTCCGGTCCTGGATAAGGGTGTTAACACAGCAGAGATACTGATAACCGGGATTGACGTAGCGAATGCCGTTCCTGTCCGTCAGAATGCGATCGCCGTCGAAGGAGATTCCACTGCCATCGATTGATTCTGCCGGAGAAGTCTTGTACTGGCACTCGTTGCCCTTTTGTGACAGTACGCTGGTTATTCCTACAGCATGGCTCGCTCCGCTGTCATCGAGGGCGACAAATGTAACTGTACAAAATATCCACCCGGTGGCTATATCTTGGTCCTTAGACACCTGATAAAGAACAGGAAGCTGGGGGCTCACTTTAATCTCTGGCCCTATCTGGGAATGTCTTCCTTTTTCCCATGTCAAACTGTTTCCGCGAATCGCGATTACGACAGGGGGAACTGTGCCTCGTTGCGGGTAAGAGACCAGCGGAATATTCAATACAAGATTACCGTTGGCCAAGTTTACTTGATCAAAATCGCCGACATGAAAGGCCTGGAAAGGCTGGACCCCTTTCTCAATCTCGCCCTGCGCGTGCGCACGTAATGGTGTAAGAGAAAAAAGCATAACAACAAGTAAGATGTGGCTCGAAACTGCCAGACGAGATTTTGGCATACGGTCTCCTGAACTCTGCTATGGAATGACAGAAGCATACATTCCAATTGTTAAAGACAAGTGAAAATAGGTTTATTCCCAGAAAACTGTTTTTTTAACTCTCACAATCTATGACAAAAAGGCGACAAACCTTTCGCGCGATGTCTTGTTCCTTTCCTTTTCCGCGTACACTCCACTTAGACACCAGTGCCACCCAAACTCCGGCATAGATACAAGCCCAGAACGTTCGCAAAGGTGTTTCTTGCAGCTTGCGCTGAAGACCATTTGGTCGTCTCAGCTTTCTTCTTTTGTAACTGTATTCGCTTTTTGTTCGCTATAAAGTGATTGTCACGCAAGTAGGAAGGAGTTGTCAAGAGCAGCCAAACATTGATAATTAGGGTCTCTTTCGCCTATATACGTCTGCACGGGCGCAACTACCAAAAATGGTTCAGCTCCAACAGTCGTGACGAACGCTATGACTTTCTTTATGAAGGTGAACGCCTGGAGCGCGTTAAGACACGGATTGAAGAAATGTCAAAAGAAGCAGGCAAGACCTTTGTCCTTGCCAACAATCACCCAAAGGGCAAAGCCGCCGCCAATGCTCTGGAGTTGAAAAGTATGCTGAACAAAACCAAGGTGAAAATCCCAGAAATCCTTGCAGCAGCGTATCCGAATCTGGGGGATGTGAGTCTGTGAGCCAACATGGGCCTAACTTTTAGAAGCCTTGATAGTCTAAGCTCCGCGTATCATTGGGAACCCTCTGTTCAACGTCGTTGGCGGACAGGGGAACAATCACGCGCGGTTCGAGAAGTGGGACGTTCGATGAGTAACTGCACTTCCAGAGAGCTTAGCGCGATATTTGACTCGACCTGGATGCGAACATTGCTCGGTCTCCACTCACCAGCGAGCAGCCGTACTCTGGTCTCCGGCAGTATAGCTACAAAATGCCCCAGAAACGACGAGCCGGGTTCGTGATTCTTGCCATCTTGATGGGAACGAAAAACAGGAACCCCCACTAGCTGAAAGGCTAGGTTCGACACGTGCCTTCGGCGTTTATGTGCTAGTCCCCAAACCTTCAACGTTTTGGAAGGAGGGGGCGTGGCATCAATCCCGAATCGCGAACTGGGCGGCAGCCCGACATGTCGCCCAGTCCTCGCGGCCCCGTCTGGTAAATCCCCACGACTTTGTTCCGCGCCAACGTCGTTGTCTTGTGTGGCGGGATGTTCCGGATTCTCTGCTAGAATTTGCTGCCTATGAGCTTTCTGCTGGTGATGCTGCTGGCGCTGCAAGCCGCGACAGGGCCAA
>Ga0207144_1044_pt1 | contig 27004 bp, 21 predicted proteins | sample Alteio_BWMinHeat_FD_153583 | JGI IMG/M metagenome (GOLD analysis project Ga0207144, IMG submission 153583) | Enriched cells from forest soil in Barre Woods Harvard Forest LTER site, Petersham, Massachusetts, United States -... | ecosystem: Environmental > Terrestrial > Soil > Temperate forest >...
TGGCAACCAGATGGGACAGCAAGCGATTAGCATGTTCCTACGAGTCTGCGCTACTGCCTGATAAGTCATGCCGGCTCAGACGGTCGATGCAACACTTGCATGGAGTTTACTCGCCGGAGTCTGAAAACCTAAAGTTTGTCTAGGGCTTTGATTCAAGCGCAGTGCGACCCGGTCGAGCTGTGCCTGAGAGTAGACAGATAGGTCGGTTCCTCGCGGGAAGTATTGCCTTAGAAGGAGGTTGGTATTTTCGTTCGTGCCGCGCTGCCAGGGACTTTGCGGACGAGCCCTATCCGAATGGGTGGCCTTTGGCATGCTGCTAGCTGCTCTCTTTGCATTAGTTCCGAGTGCCCGTTATCAAGACCTGAGCGGCTATTGCTTCCGCATCGTGAACTCGTTGGTGCTTCCGTCCTGCGCGTCTTTCACGACGACCTTCATGGACTTTGCATCGGCTGCGAGCGTCAGCCTTGTGACGCTTACTACCTTTCCATTTAGTTTGGTCGTTTCCTCGACAATATCCTTCCCCACGGGCTTTAACGCAACGCGGTTTGTATCCGGGTCTCCCTTGTAAGGTGCGTCTGATCCGTCAAGCTTTGCCGTATAAGATTGTCCAGTGGGGCGACTCATGCTCAGGCTGATGCCCTCGAGCTTATAGGTCACCAAGAGCTCCCTATCAGATATGCTCTCGATCCTCGAAGGTCTCCAAGCGCCTGAAAGTTGATGTTCCCCAGTCGCGGCTTTGTCGACCCTTGTCATGGTCACCTTCCAGTTCCCAAATGCGTCCGTGACCGTTTTTCCATCTTCGGAAACCGTCAGCTTTTCACTACTTACGACCTCACCATTTTTCTTTTCGATTTCCACTACGGTTCGTTGGTCCAAGACCTCGACGCTGATCGTGTCGTACGGCTGTCCCGTGACCCGCTGATCCTTGCCATCCGCTTTGACGGCAATAGGTGGGGTACATGATGTGCATCGGTACATCCCGTCTTTCAAATGCCAAATATTCACCTTTGTAGGCATGGCAGACTGATAGTCAACTTTCCATGTTCCGTTAAAACCTTCCTGCGCCATCGACGCAGTTGTGGTTAGAAGCGATATCAAGAGCCAAGCGGCCAGCCGGTTTTTCATCGTTACCTCCGGGCCGAAGATGCGTCCCAAAATCTGCCGACAACATACTCCGCGACATCCAAATAGGGATTATGCCTGGACAGTCGGCCGTACGGAAGTGCGCGCTGAGCTGCGCGTTGTTCAGGGTTCAAGTCCCTCTGGCGCTCAAATGAGGGGCGCCATATCCAAGAAGCGGGGTTCGTAGCCTCGCTGGCCGGAGAAAGTGGAAGGTATGGAGACGTCTAAACGGGCCCGAAGGCGAAAGCTGGATACGGCCAAGACCGACCTAAAGCCGCCGCTTGCTGTACTCCGGAGGGCAGGGTGTCCACCGTAATGTGGAATCTGAAGGGCCTGCGGAGAAGTACCGGGCCGTAATCGATGGGGTAACTCCCAAGATGAACCGGTCGGCCAAAGGTGGGGCAAGGTCGAGTCTGCACTTCTGAGACGAAGGCGTTCTCATTCACCCACCGTACCAAGGTGTTTGCGGACGGCACGGTACAGAAGAACAACGCGTGACCTCAGGAGAACTGACAGAGTCCCCGATTGGCATTGGGGTAAGCGGACCTATAAGCGCAAGCGAAATGGCGAGCGATGCTCTGTCAGTAGTCCGACGGCTGAATAGTACCTGAAGCGTGATGAAAGTCACGTGACCGAGCGATCGGCAACCAGAGTGGGTCGGGGAAGGCAGCCGGCGAAGATGGTCAGGAAGAGAAAGGAAACCAGATGAGTAAAGATGAGGGAGGATGGAACAGTTCCTTTAGCGAAAAACCCGTACGCTCTCGTCTGAGGAGACTGGTGGATTGGATCAACCTGACGGGTGCCAAGAAGGTCCATTCATTAATCGACAAGGTGTATAAGCGGAAGAACCTGGAGATGGCCTGGGAGAAGGTGAAGGAGAACCGGGGCAGTGGAGGAGTAGATTTGCGCGCCCATGGCGAAAGCGATGGGCGCTTCATGACGCCGGGTTATCTGGAGGCGCTGGACATTCTGGGCGCGGTTGAGGAGGCCAAGCGACATGGCGCGCAAAGACCATTCATCGCGTTTGGACACTCCTATGGAGCGGTGGCATCGCTTTGGGCTGTGGCACGCTCGCCCGAGATTGCCGCGGTCGTCGCGGACGGCGCCTTTCTTACCCCCGAGGACGTTACCGTGCACGGCGCTCAGATAGCGATCCGCGATCCAAACTCCTCCTTTTGGGAAAAAGTCGGGATGCGGTTGGTCGCACGTTTAGTTGAATCTCCCGCGAGCCTGCGATTTGCGTATTGGGCGATGTATTTGCGAACGGGTGTCCATGTGACTCCGGGAGTGGCGAATTCACTCCGAGCCATAGCACAAATGGGTCCAAGGCCGTTGCTATTCATTGCTGGCGAGAAGGATGGCATCGCCCTGCCCGAAGGGGCGAGCAAAATGTACGAGGCGGCAGCGAGCGTCAAGAAGGCTCTTTGGATCGTCCCTGGGGCGGGACACGGCTCAACCTATAGGTATAAGGATAAGGAGTCGGCCCCGCTTTACGAAGATCACGTCCTCAAGTTTCTAACGAGCGCCTTCTTGGCGAAGGATCGCCGCATAGGTGAGCAACGGCGAACCCACCTGGATCGGCAAGCTCAGGACCGATGTCACCGCCTTGCTAGCCGAGTGTTGCGAGCCCTCGTAAGCCTCTTCGTCTACTCCAAGGTGAAGACTGAGAAAATGATACGCACCATTCGCGCAGGAAAACCCATGAAGTCCCTCATTTGCATCGCCCTATGTCTCCCACCCTTTGCGGCGGTTTCGGCTGGCGATTCGTCCCCAGAATTGTTGATGGACGAAGGCCACTGGAAACAGGCACGCGCAGTCGTCGAACGACTCGCCACAACAAATGGTGATCACGCACAAACGGTTTACTTGCGCTCTCGCCTGAGTTTAGCCTTCAAAGATTATGATAGAGCCTTGATGCTTGCAGAAAACGCGGTTGCGCTCGACGACCGAGACGCGAGATACCATTGGCAACTAGGGCGTGTTTGCGGCGAGACGACCGGCCTGGACAGCATGGGGCCGCTACCGGATACTGCCTTCCGCTCGGCTAACGGCGTCGGCATCGCAACGAGCAACGATTTCGGAGTTGACCCTCGCGGCCTACTTCCTTGCTGTCTACGCTTCGCACCCACCAGTTGCCCGGTGAATGGCAAGACTCGCTACTGACCTGTCTGCTCGACTTTGATCAGGCGGGAGTTGCACCCGCTGGACTGCAGTAAGAGGTTTCCCTATCTCATCTCTAGTTCCTCCTCTTCCAAGCTTTGCCCAACGCGATAACCGGAATTGCCTCATTTCAGGACCCTTAGTTGATCAGTGGGTGGTTTATGGGCAGCCACTGGACTCGGGAAGCGCAAGGAGGCATCAGTTATGATCAATTGGAAAATCTGGAAACGTAACTCTTACCTGAAACTGGGAGCGTGTTTTGCATTCATAGCGATTGTAATACTCGCAGGCCGGGGCGTCGCAACCCAGGTTGACCATGCTCCGATAAACCAAAAACTGGGGGCACTTGCGATCATCACAGCGACAAGGAGCCCAACAAAACTCGTTAACACGTTGCCGAGGAACATTCGCCAAGCGGCGCGCAGACGCGGAAGCCGTCGCTCGAAGACGGCGAACAGCACCGATTTCAAGACCACAGCCATTGCCAGCACAAGAATTGAGCCGGACAGCGCGAGTGCTGGCACCATGACCTGCATAAACGGAACAACGGGCTCGCATGCCAACGCCGGGTTCGCGACGAAAACTGAAACTCCTACGAGCAAAAGTATCGAGAGTCTCGGTCTCAGCACAGGCACTCCTAGCCCTCAAAGATCTACAAGTAATACTTGGTCGTTTCGCCGTTGGTCAAGTTCGTAAACATCAGTTAGGTTGAGAACCCGATTTGTCGACAAATCAGGACTTGTAAGTCCAATAGAAGAACCCGCGCCCCTTCGACCAGTCGAGCGCAAAGAAGGTAGATACCCACAAAGCCTAAAAAGGTACTTGACAGGAATTCTCTATGTGGTACAGATTGTACCATGACATCCCGTACAGCACTCCGCGCCCGTGTTCGACCTCCCCTCACCGACCTCGAAAACGAAGTGATGCAGGCAATATGGGACGGTGGAACGTGCACTGTCGAGGCGGTCCATCAGGTCGTCTCCCGCAAACGCAATTTCAAAGAAACCACCACTCGCACCCTAATGCGCCGCCTTGAGCAGAAGGGCTATCTCAAGCATGAATCTGATGGGCGGGCTTATATCTATCGAGCGGCAGAACCAGCGCGTAGCCTTGCCGCTCGCGCAGTGCGGCAAATCATCGACCGCTTCTGCCAGGGGTCAGTGGAGGAATTGGTCAGTGGAATGGTGGAAGCGAAGGTGTTGAACCAGGACGATATCGACCAGTTGGAGAAATTCGTACGAAGCCGACGACCAGGAGGGAAATAATGGAACGCCTATTCTTCGAGTGTGCTGTTAAAGCAGCCTTGTTCGTCGGAGCCACAGCAATTGTGCTGTACGCGATGCGGGTCAAAGCAGCAGCGGCGAGGCATAGCGTTTGGGCTGGTGTGGTGGCGTTGATGCTGTTGCTTCCCATCTGGATGGCCTGGGGACCAAGGGTGTCGCTGCGCTTGCTGCCGCCTTTGGCTCAGAGCATTGCAAACAAGGCAGCAGCTCCGGCTGACATCCTCTCAACCGGCGTCCTGCCGTCGCCACTAATTTCGCCAGGGCAAGCGGTTTTACTGGGCGTTTACCTGTTGGGACTGTGCTTGCTACTGTTTCGATTGGCAATAGGCACCGTCCGAGCACGCAGGCTGGTTCGCGACGCGGTTCTCCACGACAACATTCGCACTAACTCCTTGTGCGCCGCGCCTGTGACCGTGGGCTTCCTCCACCCAACAGTGATTTTTCCGGAACACTGGCCCCAATGGTCTCCGGCACAACTCGACGCCATCTTGACGCATGAGTACGCGCACGTCCGTCGTCGGGATTCTCTAGTCCAATGGCTCGCTCTGCTGAACCGAGCTCTTTTCTGGTTCCACCCTGTTGCTTGGTGGTTGGAACGTCATCTTTCCGCTTTAGCCGAAGAAGCCTGCGACGATGTCGTGCTGGCGCGGGGGCACGGTCCCCGCGAATATTCCGATTACCTCATAGATATGGCCCGCTCGGTCAAACGCGCAGGAGGCCGACTGAACGTCGCTGGCATGGCTATGCCCGGAAGTTCCTTGCCGCGGCGTATCCGGCAGATACTCGAAGGCGGCTCGGTGCCGCACACTTCACGCACACGGATGGCATGTGTTGGCGTCGCTTGTGCGATTACGTGCACGGCATTGGCCGCTGGCACGCTGGATAACGCCTGGCCGGACTCTTCCGCGGAGCACGCCATGGTCCAGCGCGAGCCCGCACCTGCCCCCCATGCCGCCACGAAATTTGTATTGGGCGATCTCAAGATCGAAGGTGACGTTCATGATCGGGATGGAGTAAAGGATAGAATCCTCAAGGCGTGGAAGGGTCGAGAATATGACAATGCAAAAGATTTGGCCAACGCAGTAATGGAGGTTGGCATCCGGGGAGACTTCCAGGGTCGAGGATACTTTAAAGTTGTAGCTCAAGACCCTGCGTTGCAGCCTCTCGGCCTACTGTACGGGAAGCAGCGCATCCTCATCGTCGCCACCATAACGGAGGGCGATCAGTTCCGGCTGGGGGGCCTCACTATCCAAAATGTTCCCCTGGATCACGCGCTGAGTATCCCCGCGGCGACCCTCCGAGAGCATTTTCACCTGCGCAATGGTGATTTGTTTAACGTGAGCGAAGTCCGAGCGGGGCTGGAGAGAGTGAAGCGTTCGTACGACGCCAAAGGTTATAGGGATGCGAAAGCGGAGCCCGATATTACCATCGACGATGATCACCACCTCATTAACGTGAGACTTCGTGTCGCTGAGGGACTGCACAAATAGAGCGTACGCCAACTCCATAATCGTCCATGTGGATTTGGAGTTTCCTTCCGATTACGCGACGCGAACCCCATAGAAGCGTAATCTGATGATCAGCATTATTGAACAGAGGCATGCGCCTGCCCAAAAACATATGAATTCGGGTCTCCGGATTTTGCACCAGGAAGTCGCCTGCAATCACTGAGTTGTACCAACCGCCGCTGGTTTTTGGGCATCACGGCAACTGCATTCTTGTTCAGAGCTTGCCCAGGCTGTTCGATCTTCGATCCGGAACCGAATCGCACGACGCGTATGTATGCTTTCAGCCTGCCACTTGCGGCGTGAACACCAGAAGACCACCAGACCCTCGGGTTATGAGAACGAACAAAAATACTTGGCCCGTTGATTCTGTGCGACTTAATTCAGTTTTTGGCGTTCGGAGTTCCTTCCCAAATCTTTCCCATGCTCGATGCTCGTACTAGATCGCGAGCCTTGACTCGCCGACTTCTCAAGTTTCGGACGTGGGTTCGATGTCTGACCCCACTCCGCTGTCGCCGTGGTCCTGGCCATTGAATGCATTGCACCGTCTGGGCCTTTCGGGCGACAGTGGGTGTTGACTCGCAGTTGCCTAGAATGGAGCCTCCGGTAGCGCAGGTTGCGGAGCCAACCAGGATAGAGCAGCTGGAGATTTCAGAATCGTATAAGCGCGTTCATCGTCCGCGATCTGGCGAAAGAGCGTCTTAAGATCGCCCACCTGCTCGACCGGCACCCGAATGTCCTTGAGCTCGTAGCTGCGCGCGTAATGAAGCACGTGTTCCGCCGCGCGCGATTCACTCTTGTAGGCCGCGAAGGGATATTTGTAGTTGGCTTGTGGAGGCAGCTCGTCGATAGCGTACTCGGCGGGAAAGGAGATATCGAAGGTGTCAGTCTCCAAAGCGGTATGAGAAAAGACCACCGCGTGCTTGCGAGGGTCGCCCTCGAGGACGTTACTGCTCTTGCGGCCGAGCACACATGGGCGAAACAAGAAAAGTTCGCCGGCGTGCTGGGCATAAGCCCGCGCGATCAGGCCGTATTTGATCGACAGCGTACCCCCCAAATCGTTTAGGTCGGAGACGCCCGCGCTGGTGAGGACAGCACCGTCGAGAAGTTCGGACAGTAAGTTCTCGAAGATCTTCTGGCGTTCTGCATTCGGCATGTGCAGTAGACGCTCCTTCAATGAGGTGGCAGCCGGGCCAGTACGCACTTCTTCCACAGTGCCTTTCAGGTTGCCCGACTTGTCCAGAGTAAGTGTCGCGATACGCAGGAGGCGATTGGTGGCCGGCGACGACAGAGGAAGCCTTACCAGCTCTCCGTTCCCATCCGTCACCAGCAAACCATAATTCGATTGCAGAGCGGGCGGCAGATAGCCAAGGGGCGTGAAGCTCTCGGTAGGATCAAAAAACAGGAGCGTCCCCAGCTTCGCGTGCGATAGCGTTGAAAAGAGCCACTGCCCCGCAGTCAGCTCGGGCAGGCGAATCGCCAGAATGACGTGATTAAAGACCGCAGGGCTGGGAAAGTCCGGCACGAGATACTCGCGCTCGTCGTTGATCAACACGTAGTAAGAATCAATCCCGGCCGCATGCAACATGGCACTCAGCAGCGTCGCCTTGTCCTTGCAGTCTCCGTACCCGTTGGCCAGTACCTCAGAGGCCGCATGCGGCTGGAAGCCACCGATACCAATCTCGATGGCAACATAGCGGGTGCCGTGTTGCACATAAGAGGCGAGCCGACGGATCTTTTCCAGGGGGACATCGGTGCCGGCCAGAAGCTCGCGGGTCTTATCACGGATCTGTGGGGAAATCTCACGGCGATCGCTGGTTAATTGCGCGTACCATCGGCCAATCTGCGCCCAGGAACCGCGGCTACTGTCTGAAGCCGCGATGAAGTTAGAAGCGAACGAAATCGCAAGCTGACCCGCGACAGAGCGCCACGTGGGCATCTGTTCTTCTGGCTGGATAGGGGGGATATCTGATAGTTCCCACGTCCAACGATTCTCTCCGGCCTGTTGCGGGTTCACGGCAGCATAGTTGCGCCAGTACGCCGAATAGCTCCACTTCGGAGGCAGTTCGAGGACAAAGCGCGCCTGGCGCACGGGTATCTGGTTCTGAAGAGACCAGACGGCCTGAAGCACCGAAGTCCGCTGTCGCTGCTGGTATTCATAAGCGATAACGCTGCCAGGCTGAGAAGCCGGGATTTGAAGTAATTTGTAGCGCGTGTCCGCGTAAAGGCTCTCTGAGAACGCACTGGTTTCTACCGCGTCGCTCTCTTTGACTTCGTACTCCTCGTTTTGCGATGTGATACTCCAGCCCTTCAGGAACTTGAGCTGGGTCTCACTATCGAAGTAAACGTATACGGTCCCGAGAGTGCGTCCTTGAGGTCGCAAGATCTTGTAGACTTTTCGATACGTGACGCGGACTTCGCCGGAAGACGATACTGTGGTGGTCCTTTCGTCGAGCAAGATAATGGCATCCGTGTCAGCAGGATAGGAGGGTAGCGGCGCCCTGGCTACCTGCTTCACCCAGTCAGGTGTGCCGGCGGATGCTGGAGGGCCTGCGAAAACAAAGGCCGCGGCCAGAGCGAGCGGCAACCCATTAATGAGCCTGCGCTGCTTCCATGCCATGGAGCACCACGTTTTCTGCATCACTTTGCCTCATTTGATCAAGATATTGCCGCAGCGAGCTGTAAGATTCCCGGGGGAAAGAGTATTGCCTGATGACCGCATGACGCTCGAGCCGTACCGCGCCAGCTTCGCCGGTCCGCTTGGCCTGATAAGTTGCGAAAGCAGTCTGGAGATTAGCCTCGGGGGGCAAAGCTTCCACGCGGTATCGGGGCGGCAAGGAGATTGTGATTTTGTCCACTTCACTGTAACCGTGCCTGAAGTACACAGGTTGCATGCGCTTCGAGTGCGTTAGCATGCTCCTGCGATTCGCCTGGAACACGGCCATGGGGAACAACATGCGCTGGTGCGTGAGGACAGCAAAGCGCGAGGCGTGGAAGCGACACCTGACCCGCAGTGGTTGTTCCAAGTCCTGCCAGCCAGCTACTGAATCGACGTCGAGTTTGACGCCAGGCGGCGTCAACGCTTTGAGTTCGTCTTCTAGCAACTTGCGACGCCCGGTTTCGTCTTCATCGGAAGCCAACAGGCGCCGGTCCAGCGCTTCCTGACCGCTGAAGACAACGTCCAATTCACCGTCAAGACTTCCATCAGGCTGCAGTTTCAGTTCGGCGGTGCGCTCGATTACCGAGGATTCGTTTGGCGGGGCGTGAACGTTCAGGACCGCACCGCCAGACTTGTCCCACTTGACGCCCTTGGTGTCGGACTCAAACCATGGCAAAAGCCCATAGGGACAAAAGCGGCTGGCGGGATCGAAGTAGAGGTACTCGTCCTTCAGATGCACCAGGACAACGATGGCATTCAATTGCGAGGCGTCCAACACATCGGGTTCGAAGGTCGCAGAGGCGCGGTCGACGATCTCGACAATCGAAGCTTCAAAACCGGCAGACCCGGCCAGGGCCGTGAACAGAAAGTTGATTTCGTTTCCAGAGCCGTATCCGTGACGGAAGATGTCTTCCGCACTCTTGTTCTCCTGCAAGTGCTCACGCTTGACCTCCTTCTCCGTTTTCGAAGGTTCGTAGCTGAGATAGCGAATCTGCTGCACGCGGGTGTAAAGCTTGCGCAGCCTGACCTCCGGTGGATCGCTCTGGGGAGCAATTTCGTTGGCTGTGCGTTCCAGAAAAGGGGTCTTTTCGATATATTTTTCAGCCTTCTGCGCCTGAAGCTTACCGAACTCACTCCACCAATTGGCTCCGACGTAGCCCACCATGTAATAGAAATGCACTCTGCTATTCAACATGGACTCAGGCGGCATATAGTCCTCTTGCTCAATCGCCGCGACATTGTGCACTTCCATGCGCTTCGTTCCGTCGGGTTGCCAGGAGGGCCCCTCGCTAGGCAGTCGGACGTAGGCAGACCCGAGGCGCCCCTCTTTAACGGGGCGAAGAACAAAGACGGCGTGGCGAGTGAATAATGCCTGCTGGATCGTCCAGGTCGCAGTAGGAATCGTCCATGCTTCTCGAAACAGATAACCTTGGGGATGGCGTACGTAATCAGGCAGGCTTTCCTTCCACCGCACGGTGTACGCATACTCGATCACCGAGCCAACCTCCACGCCCGGCAGTGTGAAGGTCTTGGCTTCGTAGCGGAGCCTGCGGTACTTGGCGACGACTTTATCGAAAACGGTTCCGTTAAAAATGATCACGGCGCCGTCGGACCGCACTGTGCGCCCACGGATATTCTCAACCGTACTGACCTTGGCAAAATATGGAATCTCAATATCACCGTAGGCTCTGCCCTCTTCATTGAAGATCTTGATGCGCACCCATTCCGTCTGAAAACGCTTCTCGTCATCCGTGTAGATCTGTCGTTCCAGGATCATGGCGCATGAGCCCGGATTGGCCGGATTGTCTTTGAGCGCCAGATCCTCTTTGGGAACTGGCTGCCACGCATCGGACACCTGCCCAAGCAGTTCTGGAACAATCGAGAGCAAGAAGGCAACAAGAAAGGGAATCTGTATCAGGCTGGGGGCACGGCGCATGGGTCACCTCTCCTGCGACGAAGAGTCAGGCACACGGGTACGACACTGAAACCAGTACTCCGGGGACACCCCCAAAAGCGAAAGGCGCTCTCTCCCCCAGAATACAGTTATCCCAGCAGACCAGACGTTTTTTCTTATCTCGTTCAGGCTCGCCAGACTCTTCACACTCTTGCTTCCTGTTGGTACAAACGCACGCACTACTTGGTTGCCCTCAGACGGGTGTACCTGCGCGCTGGTGAAGTCGAGAGAAACCGTATTCAGTTTGACCTGCTCCGATTCTGTAGTTTCGGTTTGAGCAAACGTCAGTTGGTGAAACGAAACAACAAGCATCACTGAAAGAAGGATTACAGCACAAGTCACTAAAGTTGTGGTTTTCATCGTTGAATCTCCTCTTTTTCTAATCTCACCATCTGGCCCGCGTCGCGGCACGGTTCCCTCGGTTGTGAACCGTTTGTGATCGCTTTGTTATCGTTCCCACCGGAAGAGCCGGCAGCCCAAACACCACAGCGTGCCTTATCCCACGCGTTCGCCTTCGAATGCAACCGACAAGCCACGTCACGCCCCCGAATGTCGTACTTTGTCCTGCCCCAGCTGCTCCAGCGAGGATCGCGGGTCAGTTTCCGATTGCTCGACTTGGGTGCTAGGCTGAGCCTGGCGTTATGCGAAAGAAAACTATTCTCGTGATTTGCATTGCCTGCATCTCTGGCCTCGGATTCACATGCGCAATCGTATACCTAAGCACCTGTGGCTTTTTGCCGAGGGGCAATAAGCCGCTTAAACGTCTAAGTTGGTGTGAACGCCTTGGGATGGAACGTGGCCCAAGCCCGCTACCGTCGAGGAGTATCTGAACCAGATGCTTGATTCCAGGAAGACGTAGACAAACTCCGGCGAAGGCCCATCCCAGATTGATGTGCTCAAGACCGCGCGCGAAGGCGGCCACACCCTCGTCGACATCGGTCCCATCCATCAGATCATAAGTGATGCGGTGCAGATCCCGTGAGGGATGATCCTCGGCAGCCACTACGTGCAGGCTCTTGAACTCGGGAAGCCACCGCAGCAAAGTAATCGTCTGTCCTTCCCCGCGTTGTTAGGCACCGCATTCCTTCCAGGCTTGCTGGCAACGTGTATAGCGACAATGCCCAGCGATAGCCTTTCATAAGTGACTTCCTCGAACCCGTGATCGGCGATTTCTGCGGCTAGTGCCTCGGCCGATGGGAACTCGCGAATGCCATGCAGGAGGTACTTGTACGCTGAGGAGTCGCCGCCGGTAACTAGCCAGCATAAAACTGGCATGCAAACAGATGTATAAGCCAGATATGCCCAGTGCAAAGGCAACCACGGAATGTTAGAGGTCTCAAGAATGATGAGCCTTCCACCCGGCCGAAGGACGCGATACGCCTCCTTTAGAGCGCTGCCGCGATTGCAGATCTTCAAGCCGAAGGACATTGAGTATGCATCCACGCTGCTGTCTGGAACGGTCAGCATACTTTCTGCGTCAAGTTGTCTAAGCTGCACTTGGTCGCCTAGGGGGGCCAGTTTGCGCTGGGCGATAGCAAGCATCTTTCTGCTAACGTCCGACGCAAGGACCGTTCTACCTAGGACGGCTTTGTGCACCAGCAGTCGAGTGATAACGTCCCCTGTGCCTGTGGCTCCGTCCAGCAGCGTTGCCCAATGTTCACTCGCGATTAGCTGCGCTATGCGGCGCTTCCACAGTCGGTGGATGCCGAGGGTAAAAACATCGCACAAGCGGTCGTATCGCGTCGCGATGCGACCAAATACGTCATCGTTCTGCCACGCGAAGTTGGCGGCATTGTCCAGGGTTGCGTGGGCTGGCGGCCTCACTGCGGTACCTAACATTTGTTTAGGCCGAGCCGGATAGTGGCTTTGTGTGGTTCCGCTCAAGGACATGTGCACCCCCCGGATGTCGTCAGAAAGCGATCACCCCATGTGCTTCTTGCACCGGGTCATCATCGCCTGGGAGCGTAGAAGTAGTAGTCGGCGGTGTACGGAACGAGCGCTTGCTTACCCACGTCGGTGGAGGCAGAGCAGCCGGTAGCCGGAGCCGATCCCCCGCTCGTGTTTAAGCGTTGGATGAAGGTGGTTTGGCTCATGCGCCTACCGCCAGAAGGCCCTGTTTTCGACCCGATTGACTGCAGTAAAAGGCAGGGAATCGCGCCGGTATTCGGGCAACTCGCGTCGGAACCAGAGGCAACTGGCGGAGTCAGCGCCTTTGCCCACACTACACTGCCATCCTGGGAACTCCGCCACGTCGGGCTGCCGAAAGGCAGGGGGGTCGGGGCAGATTCGTTGGGGTCGGTATCCGGACTGAGAAAGTGAGTGATCTCGAAATTCCGCCTGGAGAATCTCGCAGAAAGAATGGCTTCGGGGCGGCTGCCATTGACAGTCCAAGAAGCGCCTGTGCTCGTAGGCAGGCAAACATAGCCTTGAGTACCCACCGCGTGACCCACCAGGAATGCAGAGTTTCCCGCCGGTGGCGTAATAGTGGCAGGAGTAGTTGGGGGCGTGATTTTCTGCGCCGCCGCGTAACTGCCCGTGCTAAGTGCATAACCGAGCGCTAGAGCGGCTACAATCAGGGTCCGAAATCGCTTAGTCTTGTTCATCTGCTGACCACGGTTTTGCCTCATTTGTTCCTCCCTGCAGACATAAACGAGATCCCGGGGACGTTTCCTTTTCGTGGACGCAAACTTATTCGTGGCGCAGTAGGGCATCACGATCACGCAAAACGAGGGAATATCGTGCACTCGTGGATTGGTTAATGTCTAGAAGTTAATGCAATACGGGCTCAGTAGGTAAAGGCGTGGGCGTCTGACTTAGATCGCGGTCTCTCATAGGGGAATGGCAAACCATGCAGGATCCCTGAGCGCTATTTCCTTCCCGGGAGACCAGGGCGTAAGTCCGCCCGCGCAGCGACCAAGTAACAACCTTGTAGCCCTCAACCATGCTGTAGTGGAAACTCACCTTCTTGAAATCGGCTGTGACTCCTCCTGAGGCGACAGCCACCGAATCGGGCGTCACCATCAGGCTCACAGGGCCTGTTTCCATCTCATAAGCGATGTACACAGCACTCTTGCTGCCGATTTGCACCAGTCGTGCGCCCTCCAGACGATATGGCCGCTCCTCGCCAGGGGCAGGAGGGGACGCTGGCAAAGCCAGGGAAAACGGCGACTTCGCTTTAAACCAATCATTGAGCGTCTGCTGCGAGTCCGAGCGAACGTCAAGCGCAAGACCTCCCTGAACATGCTGCCGGTGAGTGCTAACGGCGAATTCGGCAAACTGCTGCCCAGAGAGTGGCGTGGGTGATGACGGCGGTCGCGTAACTAACACACCGACAATCACGATCAACGCCAGCGCTGGGACAAGCCTCCTCATGTACGGCCAAGGCCGTGGCGAAGGTGTTACAGGTCGAGGGACGAGATCAGGCCGTGATGCCGCCTTCAGCTCGGCCAGCAGTTTGTCTTCCTCAGGAGTCGGGTCGTCGTCCACTGACGTAGCTGCACGAAGCAACGGGCCGCAGTGGTCGCAGAGCGCGGCATGCATGATCAACTGCTTTGCCTTCGACTCCTGCCACAGTCCGGCGGCCACTCGATGCCAGTCTACATCCTCATCTTTGGGACAGTCAGCTCCCGGTGGGGCGGCTTCCGAGACCACTACATTCGATGACCGCTTCACGAGTTGCCGGTATTTCGACACCTTCCTGCTGCAATTACGGCAGGACTTCACGTGAAGCTCGGCCTCTCGAACCGCGTCCCGAGAAAGCCTATGCACTTTTTGCCCGGTTTCCGCAGATGGGGCAACGAGAGCGTTAAGTTCCTCATTATCAATATGTTTGTCCATTGGACGTCCCAAACTCTCACCCTCCCCATAGATACACTACGAGTTCCGACGGGAGTTTGCCTTTGGCTCTATTCCGGTCCTCGGTCATCGTCGGAATCAGAACGGGACCCAACAATCAGTTCCCGAATGTCATACTTCAGCCGTTCGATGACGCTTCCTACTCCCTTGGCGCTCAGTCCGATGGTCGGCAGGGAAGCAATTTCTTTAGTGCTCATTCCCTGCCGGAAGTAGAACCAGAAAATCGTACGATCGCGCTCCTGGTCGGGTCCTGTCAAGCAATGCTTCAAGTGTTCATCGATCTCATTCAAAAAGATTTCGAAAGCGATTTTTTCTTCGCTCCCATCAACCTCTTCCCCCGCCTCGGGGTCGACATCGCTCGTGGAAACATGGGGTTTGTCGCCGCCGGATGATGGACAATGACGATGCTTGAAATAGTCGTGTGTGACATTGGCGGCAGTTATCTTTAGATATCCCAAAACCGCTTCGGGGTGTTGGATAGCGAAGTCCCGCAGGTGGCGACAGCCATCTTCCAAGAGTTTGAGGTAGGTTGCTTGTCTCAGGTCCTCCACGAGGGACCGAGAACGCTCGTTCCACAGCGAGGCCGTGCGCATAATGGTGAGGCTGATGGGCCTTCCCACTCGGGAAACGAATTCCTCCCATGCCTCGTCATCAAGAGGCTCGGCGCACAGACAGACGACGTCTTTCAGTGACAAAGACGAATATCGCATCGGTCTTGGGCTGCCCGGCGCGTCCGTAGACTTCCGTATTTCGCAGTCCCCCTCCTCAATCGTCAGCGGCAACCGCCCAGCTTAATTGAATCCATGAAAATACTGAGAGCGGCTAGATTATGTGACTCCGTACTTATGATAAACGTAAACGCTATCTTTGATACGGTCTATCCTCCGTTAGCCGGGCTAAATACTAATGACGCGTTATCCATAAAAGTGACCCATTTGCGTGGTCAGACAGGCATCGCTTATCGAGCATATGGCCGCGCAATCTTCAAACGCAGAGTAAACGAGAACCAAGAAAACCCACTCGCTTCAAGGAAGTGGGGACCTGAGCCATGAGTGACTCCTTCAGTAGATATACCCCATAACGGACTACGTCAAGTCAGTTTGTGGTTCGGTGGTCCGGATTGCAGTGGTTGTTGAGGGACGATAGTGACGACCGTTGTCGTCTACAGCTGACTCTAGTTGGGCAACGAACAAATAATGTCGGCTATCGGTGAGTGGTGAACAAACCACCACGGTAGCAAGGAAATGGACAAAAAGAATGACCAGATTGCCCATCGCAGAATCGTAGCAGGATGGGAAATCCTAAGGAATTAGGGCAAAACAACAATTCGCCAGCCACACGTTCACGACGGACTCAATCTCTATCCAATCTGTCGGCGGCCTTCCGAGCTACTGCCGCGTCTGTTGTCTTCCGTTTTAAGTCTGCTGCAGTGCCTCCGGTTGAGATAGATTTCAATGGGAGGAATCGTGGATATTCTGGCAGCGATCAAGCGCGAAGAGAAAAAACTCGAAAAGCAGCTAGACAAGCTACAGCACCAATTGAACGGAGTACGAGCGGCTGCCAAAGCTTTGGGCGATTCGACGAGCAAAGAACTCAAAGTCGTACTGAGCCAAAATCGTCGGGGCCACAGATGCGCAGAAGATCAAAATCGCAATGCTCTTGTATTTCATAGAACCTCCTATAGTCATTTCTTAGTAAGATTTTGTGGGCCTAGAATCTAGATGTCCTGGGATCAACGCTTACCCATCAGCCCGCAAACGTTTCGGTGAAAAGTTGCGAGGAGACATCTTTCCCGGGAAGTTTCACCTCCGGGTCGGAGATAAGAAAGAACATGCAGATGCGAGGGCTAGCACCCACCAGTTTGTTTCGTAGTCACGTTGAAGTAGTTGTTCGGTGTCGTGGTGTTTCCGGCCGGAACACTGTGGAGCCCTGTGCCGACGTTGTCGAAGGTATTTGAGATCACATTGTTGTTCGTGCCGGAGCAACCAAACTCAATCCCGACCCCTGTCCCTGGGCTGTTGGTAATCACATTTCCCTTAACGGTGGTGTTGCTCGCACCCACCATGATGATTCCCGCGGTCGTATTGCGAAACAATTTGTTGGAGGTTACCTGGATGCCTGCGTTACCCGTAACAGAGATCGCGTACAGGGACTCCCCAATAGAGTTGTTAGAGAGGGACGCAGTGGAGGTCTCGCGCACTATGATCGCGTCGCCGAAACCACTCAGAAAATTATCCGTGACGCTAGCGGCCGCCCCGAACAAATAGATTCCAAAGGACGGCGGGCCCACATCCGCGATCGTGTTTGAGGTCAATGTGACCGTGGGGGACGTGGCGCCGCTGACGGGGCTGCCGAAGCACCCCGCGGCCCCGGAGCATGCCACAACGCCTCCGTTGTCAAAATCGTGAATACTGCTTTTATCGATCGTCACCGCCTGGCTTGCGCTCCCGGTAGTCTCGACGAATATGGGGTAAGCACAACCGTTGCCGCTCTGATTCCGAACTGAGACATGGCTCACTTCACCGGAAGTATTCTGGTAATAGATTCCCACCAAAACGGGAGCGCAACCACCTGCGACTTGACTGTTGCTTCCATCCACGGCGATCCCGCTGATGTCGACGCTGCCCACGCTGTTGACAAAGACTTGTGCGGCGATGCTATCCCCACCTGCGCTTGTTGCGTTTGCGACGACGCCTGTAGGTGGCGATGTAATCACCGGATTGACACCACTTCCAGCCGAAATACCATCAAGAGTTAGCGTCAGCGATATCGTGACTTGCTCAGGGTAGTTGCCCGGGCAGACGTGGATGGTGGCTCCAGATGGCGCCGCGTTGACGGCTGCCTGGATGGTCGTGAAGTGGACCGAGGGTGTAATGCACGGTGTCGCGTTGTGATCTACAACAATGGGCGCGGCTTCTGCATTAGCAACGGCAAAAACCAGTAGGGCGACAACCCACAGCGCCACCTTTACTGTCCAGCACACCTGCCGACGTGCTGTGCCCATTGGCAATGCTTCTCCAATCTGTCTGGCTATCATAGTTGCCCTCCTGTCGTTTTTATTGCGCTCCACGAAGCATGGAGTTCTTTCCCTATCTCTTAAGGCGAGATTCGGGCGAGAATCGGCTCACGCAACATGAAAAAATCTGGAATCGACTAAGTGTCCGAAAATCTTTCGGTTATCGAGAAGATTGCACGATGAACTCTCTGACCAAACTTCTCTGACTACGGTTGACTCTGTTGAGGCTGAGGGGTATGTTCTCTCGCAAGATTGACCCCCTGATTAAACTGAATCTCGCGTAGGGGTGATAATGGTTTCGTCCTCATCCCAAGGCGTAATTAAACGCCTGGCAAATAGGCAAGCGGGAGATGAGAGCACACAAGAAAGATTGTTGCTCCTTGTTTACGAAGAACTGCGCCGGATTGCACATCGTTACCTACGAAAGGAACGCCAAGGTCATACTCTCCAGACCACTGCTCTGGTGCACGAAGCCTATCTCCGCCTGACAAAGGAGCAGCCACGGCACTTTGAGAACCGTGCCCATTTCCTTGCTGTCTCCGCGCACCTAATGCGGCAGATTCTCGTTGAGTACGCCCGCGGCCGCCGGACAGCCAAGCGCGACGGCGGAATCCGACTCACCTTGGAGGATGCAGTCTTGGTAGGTAAGAACCGCGGTGTGGACCTGATAGCCTTGGACGATGCTCTCAGCGAACTTGCGCTGCTCGACCGGCGCCAGAGCCGGATCGTCGAACTGCGCTTTTTTGCAGGATTGTCGATCGAAGATACCTCCCATGTACTTGGAATCTCCCCTGCAACGGTGAAACGAGAGTGGGCCACGGCGCGGACCTGGTTGTACCAAGAGATGAGTTAAGAGGTATTCAAGATGACCCCCGAGCGCTGGCAACAGCTCAAGAAACTGCTTGCGCCGGCTCTCGACCTGGAGGCTTCCCAGCGTTCTCAGTACCTGGAGGAGGTTTGCCTCGGCGATCCATCTTTACGTAGCGAACTTGAACGCCTGCTTGCCGCCGAAGATAACGCTGGAACCGGATTCCTGAGCGGTCCTCCATCCTTCGGAGACCCGGAGGAGGATTCCGATTCAAGTAGTAAGCCTCTCATTGGTCTTCGGGTCGGTTCTTACAAAATTGTCGAAGAAATTGGCTGCGGCGGCATGGGCGAGGTTTATCGAGCCCTCCGAGCCGACGATCAATATAGCAAGCAAGTGGCGATCAAACTAGTGCGCGCAGGACACGATTCGAAGGCTGTCCTCCAACGCTTCAAGAATGAACGCCAAATTCTGGCCAGCCTTGATCATCCCAATATCGCACGCCTGCTCGATGGTGGCGAGACGGAAGACGGACTGCCTTACTTCGTGATGGAACTGATCGAGGGCATGCCCATTGATAAGTACTGCGACGAATGCAAGCTCATGATCACCGACAGGCTGCAGCTGTTCCGGCAAGTCTGTTCTGCCGTGCAGTACGCGCACCAGCGCCTGACCATTCACCGCGACATCAAACCCGGTAACATCCTTGTGACCCCAGAAGGTGTACCAAAGCTTTTGGATTTCGGGATAGCCAGGATGCTAGATCTGACTGCGGCTGAAGGCCAACTGCAGCCCACGCTGACAGTTTTTAGGGCACTGACTCCTGGATACGCTAGCCCCGAACAGATGGCAGGGGCCGCAATTACTACGGTGAGTGATCTTTATTCTCTAGGGGTCGTCTTATACGAATTGCTAACAGGTCGTTCTCCCTATCGGCTGACCGGCCACAGCCCACAAGAGATTGCACTGGCAGTATGCGAGGTTGAGCCAGAAAAGCCCAGCATGGTAGTTAGGCGGATACAGATTGAAGAAGGCGGAAGCGGTTCATCAGCGACGGTGGCTGAAGTGGCCGCACTTCGGCAGGTTTCTCGCGACAAGCTCAGCAAGAGGCTCGCCGGGGATTTGGACAACATTGTGTTAATGGCCTTGCGCAAGGAGCCGCAGCGGCGCTATGCGTCAGTGGAACAATTTGCGGAGGATATCCAGCGGCATCTCGAGAACCTTCCGGTCATTGCCCGCAAGGATACGGTCGGATATCGAACCTCCAAGTTCCTTACCCGGCATAAAGCAGGAGTTGTCGCAGCGGCGGTTGTCCTATTTACCCTCCTGCTGGGAATGGGAATAACAGTGCGGGAAGCGCAGATTGCACGGGCCCAGCAGGCACGGGCAGAACGCCACTTCAAAGACATTCGCGAGCTCTCCAACTCGCTGATGATTGATATTCACGATGCGATCCAGGATCTCCCTGGATCAACACCAGCACGGAAAATGCTTGTGGACAAATCACTTAAATATCTGGATCGCTTGGCAAGCGAGTCTGGCGGTGACACCTCCTTGCAGCGCGAACTGGCTACCGCGTATGAAAAGGTAGCCACCGTTCAAGGTAATCCGTTTGGAGCGAATCTCGGAGACCTCCAAGGTGCCACAGTGAGTTATCGCAAGGCCGCCCTGATCTGGGATTCTCTGTCGAAAGCCAATCCTGGCAACGCACACGACTTGGTGGGCCTGGCGCGTACTTATCGCCAGCTTGCGGGAACGGTCGCGAATGTTGGTGGCGGGGATCCACTCGAGCTGATGCAAAAAGCCGTGGACGCTCTACAGCGAACGGAAAACTCTGTTTCCGCGGATCCCCAAGTCGCGGAAGAACTTGTACTCGATTATCGGCGCATGGCCGCGATTCAAATCAAAACTGGTGGGGATCCTGAGGGAGCTCTAAAAAACTGCCGCAAGGCATTAGGTGTAGCTGAGCAGCGTTTGAACAGCAGCCCCGCGGACCGTATACTTCAGCGCGATTTGGCAGGGATCGAGGGAAAGACAGGTGAAACATTGGCTGAGCTCGGCGCCCGAAGTGAAGCTCTCGAATCTTCTCGTCAGGCGCTCGAGATATTTCGCTCCTTGGCAAGAGACCCAACTGATGCCCGGGCGCACCGTAACCTTGCGTACTACGGAATCAGCCGGGGAGATATACTGCTGATGAGTGGAGACTCTGCCGGTGCCCTTCAGAGCTATCGTGAAGGTCAAGCACTTCTGGAAGGCTTAGCAGCTGCCGACCCGCAAAATGCACAAGTCGGTGTCGAGCTCGCGACCGCCTACGCAAAAGTGGCCCACGCGCTAGCCCGTAAGGGTAATCGAAGCGTTGCTCTGGCCATGTTCGAAAGAGCCATTGGAATGTTCGAACCAATGGTCCAAGACCCACAGCATAATGAGGCGCGCGACGGTTTGGCCTCGAGCCATATTTGGATGGGTGAGTTGCTTGCCAGAACTGGAAAGACGTCTCGAGCACTGGAATACTATAAGACGGGAGCCGCGGATTCTCTTGCCCTAGTTACGCTCATGCCTTGGGATTGTTATCATCGGTCAAGATTGGCTGCGGGCCACGGCAAGATAGGGGACATGCTTGCGAAGATGGGAAGGGACAGCGAGGCTGCCGCGGATTACCAGAGTGCTCTTGAGATCGCGAAGCCGCTGGCATCGGCCAGGCCTCGAAATCCGCTTCCCTGGTATACCATCGCGGATGCTTACTCCGGATTGGGAGCTTTATCGAGGATGGCGGCAGCCCGCTCAAGGGGGAATCCCAGGAGAGAACGGCAGAGTTGGACTGAAGCCCACGAGTGGTATCAACAGAGCGTCGAAGCATGGCAGCATATTACAAATCCTGGCGTAATGACCTCAGCCGGATTCGAGGTCGGGAATCCGACAGAGGCCGGAAAGCAGCTCGCTGCCTGCAATGCGGCTCTGGAGAAGTTGAAGTCCTCGCCAGCCGCGAGAAACACAGTTTTTGACGCGAACAGAGTGGCGCTAACCATTCTGAACCCTCCCACTGTCCTGAACGACGCTGAGCGCTAGACTGTGCCTCCCGAAAATTCGGAGCAGCCCAAGGGTTGAAGTTATTCTTCCAAATGAACCGCAAAGGTCGATGGGCTTGCGGACCCTGCCTGAATCTGGTGAACTAAATTCGCTGTGATGCGCACCTGTGCGCGAGCACTCTTCGGACTAGAAAGTCGGAAAGCCAATACCGGCAGGCCGTATGCCGAGAAGTTCATCGTGCAATCTTCTCGATAACCGAAAGATTTCTGGGCACTTAGCGGATTCTAGATTTTTTCCATGTTGCGTGAGCCGATTCACGCCTGAATCTCGCCTTAAGAGATAGAGAAAGAACTCCATGCAGCTTGCCACGCTGCTTCACAAATCTTGGCGATGTTGCATTTGTCCTGACCGTTTTTTCAGTGGCGTTCTTATCAGGACGATATACAAATGTTAGTCAACTAATCTAGAACAAATCATCAGAGGAGGAAACCATGAATTTCGGCAGGCTACATTGCGCGGAGAACAGCCGGAAGGCCGGGTACGGGGCTGTTTCTAGCACCGGCTTCCGTTTGCTTCAAAAGCTTTTTACGGGGAATATAACAATGTTGCGAAACTCAGTTTCAAGCAGAAACCTAATCTTAATTTCCTTGGGGCTGTTGATACCAGCAGCAATGACCATTGTTCTGGCGTCCAAAGCAGTCCTGGCTACAACTCTCCAAGGTGATGAGAACGATCAGAGGAAGGATGTGTTTTACACTACTTCTTCTTCCTCTGCTGCTGGTGGTGGCAGTGAGGAACTGTTCGCGATTGAAGTAACCGGCAGTAAAGTCACCACCACCGACATCGGACCGATAAATGGAGGGGCCTGCGCCTCACTGGCGCTGTCACCCTCAGGGACATTGTTCGGCATGTGCGGAAACCTTTTCGGGGCCCAGCAGCTTGCGACCTTCAACCCGAGAACCGGACTTGCAACCCTGTTCGGCATTCCCGTCTCCGGGCTCGCGGTTATGGCCATGGCCTTCGGTCCCAATGGGATTCTCTATGCGGTTGGGGATTGTAACCCTGATCCGAATTTCGTCGATTGTACCCCTGGCTCTGACCCAAATTACAACTCGCTCTATACAGTCAATGAAGCAACCGGAGCGTTTACCCGCGTCGGTTCGACTAGCGCTCCTCAATTTTTTATGGACTTGGCGTTCGATCGTGACGGGAACATGTTCGGTGTGACGACCACCCTCAACCCTTCTCTAGTACCTGCTATTCTCTACCGCATCGACCCTGCGACCGGAGCGGCAACGAAGATCGTCAACCTCGCGGGAAGTAATACCGTAATGGGGTTGGCTTTCGGACGGGACGGCAAACTGTATGCGACCGATTTCACTGATAACCCGGGTCTCTATCTAATCGACATCAAGACAGGTTTTGAGACAGCGATCGCCGCCCTGCCTTTTGGCCTTTCTAGCGGTCTCGAGTTGGCGGACCCGCTTCCCTAGCCAGAAGATCCAATAGCCAACACCGAGAGAACCCTCGGAAAGGCTGCTGCTGAGGCGCTGACAAAGAAAGGCGATGGACTGTCCCTATCGAAAATGTTATCCGGCGCGAATATCTTTGCTATCAGCGAGGATCTACTATCACCAAAGTAGAAAAAGGCCTTCCAGCATTGCAGATTGAGACAAATTGGGATGCTGCATGAAACCGGACTCGAGAAACTCGAGGTACTGCCGACATCAGGCAAAGGGACTCTGGGTAATCATCGCGAGTACGGCGCGGATCACCCCGTCGTTAACACCGCCGGAAGTTGACTTACAGGGCTTTCCTAGGAAACGGACCTGCGGCCTGCAACAACCTGCCCAAAAACCCATGAATTTCGTTTGCCGACGTTTCTAACCGGAATTGCCTCATTTCAGGACCCTTACTTGATCAGCGGGTGGTTTATGGGCAGCCACGGGACTCGAGGAGGGAACGCCAGACGTCCTCCATCCAAATATATGAATATATGCAGGTATACCGCTCGGGGCTCCCCGGGGCAGATTCCTGGTCCGACGGAAGGTATACGTTTTAAGGATGATTGTTTGAACGATTGCTAGCAACTCCGCGAGTATCCCGTTGGGCGAGGAAACAAAGTGGGAGCCTTATACGTTCATGTGCACGTACCTGTCAAGGAAATTCTATGTACGATAATAGTAGCGAAGGCTGGCCGCCCCGGTCGTGAATCGAGCGGCGAAACATGGCAAGGGTCAAGTTGCTAGGCCGGCATCATCGCAGTGGCAAATCGGCCAAGCGACCGGCGTTTGTGGGTGAGGGACGACCGAAGAAAATCACGACTATACTTCATGCCAAGAATCGTACTGAGGGTGGTTGCACAAAACGTTGTACAAAAACGAGCCAGCGTACCCGACTAAGTCCAACGGTTGCCGACTAACGCACGTCTAACCTACTGATTCCGCTTATGCCAGCGGTTGAGAGACCGCCTGTCACGGCAGAGGTCGCGAGTTCGGGTCTCGTCGTCGCCATTCTTTTTAAGGACTCAATTGGCCCTGCCGGTCGCACCGGCTGCACACTGGTTGAACAAAGTTTCGAGCCGATTCATGGCGGCGGGCGTGTTTTCCGGCTCATCCTTGACGGCGTGCGAGCTGTAGTAGCAAGGTTCGTATGGCGCAGCCGGGCCTTCGAGTCCATGCCGCCGGAGTTATTCCGGCCAGCGTCGCTGCAATACGATGACCGCGCGGACGGAATCTTTCCGCTGCTCCTCAATGACGAAAAGCCTCGCTCCGTGAGGCTGGCCTACAAGCACCAGCCGGGTGTGGAGAAGCGACACGAGCAGCTGAAAACCGTCTTCGAGGTCATGCCCGTCAATTTGAAGAGCCCCGGTCGGATCGAGGCCTTCTTCTTCATCTGTTTCTTGGCCGTGCTCGTGGATCGCTTATCGAGCGCGAGATCCGCCGGAGCATGAAGAAGGAAAAGAGTAAGGTGTAACGAGTGCGCTCTAAACGCCGCGAGCTGGGCGATCATCACGCGCAGCGACTCGCTTTTCGCTCGAACGGAGCGTCCACAACGTTTCTATCAGCCAGAATTTCAGTCCAACTCCGGTCCAACGAGAATCGCGGGCTCTACAGTCCGTCGCCAGACTGAACCCTTGACATTCGACAGGAGGATGCGAAAAGCTATTGTCGAATATCGAGGGAAGCGATGCCGCAATCGACTGATCTTCTGCAGGGGACGCTGGACCTACTCATTCTTCAGACGCTCGCCCTTGAGCCCTCTGTGCTCGGTCGCGTTACGGAGGCATCGTCGTGATTACGGGGTTTCTGACCCGCCTTGGTTTTTTGATTCTCGGCAGGGACCGCAGGGAACTTGAACAAGAACTCCAGTTTCACATTGAGCAGTCGATTGCCTCTAAAAGGGTTGCTGGCCTAAGCGCGGCTGAGGCGCGCCGTCAGGCGCTCATTGAGTTTGGCGGTATCGAGCCCACGCGGGAACAATGCGGGCGGCAGCTCCCTGGATGGTGGACCGGGACAGTACTTGAGGATGTTCGATATGCATTTCGCGGTTTTCGCCGTAATCGGCTTTTTACGTTAAGTGTTCTCATAACCCTTGCGCTCGGTATCGGAGCCACCACAGCGGTTTTTAGCGTGGTGGACCGCATCCTGTTTCGTCCGCTGCCGTATGCAGATCCGAGTCGAATTGTTTCGGTGGGCATGGTGCACTCGCTGGAGCATGAGGAGTTCCTCATGGGACGCTTCTATGCTGAATGGCAGGACAATCAGAAGCCCTTTTCTGCTCTCGCGAGTCAAAGTACGATGGTTCACAATTGCGACCTGGTCGAGAATAACCCGGAACAATTGAACTGTATTTCTTTCCAGGTGGGATTCCTTCCGCTGCTTGGGATCTCCCCTGTACTAGGCCGAAACTTTCTGCCGGAAGAGGATCGCCCCAACGGGCCGCCTGTGGTGATGATCTCGTACGGATTGTGGAAGGGCCATTACGGCGGCGATCCGCACATTCTGGAACGGACGATCAATGTGGACGGGAGCCCAAGGCGCGTGGTGGGAGTCCTCCCAAGAGACTTTCAGTTCCCCACATTGGAAACAGCAGACATCGTGTTTCCAATGGCCCTGAATTCTGCCATCCAGCAGACGGTCAATGGCGGATTCGGCAATCCGATGAGGGTGTTTGCACGGCTCAAGCCGAGCGTGGGCGTGGCTAGGGCGTATGCCGAGATGCAGCCGATTTTCGAATCGGAATTGCACGTGCTTCCCGCGGAGGCACGCAAGGAAGTCAGGCTCAGCATCCGATCGCTGCGTGACAGAGAGACCCAGGACGCGCAGCCGGTGGCGTGGGTTCTCTTGGGGTTCGTTCTCGCTGTGCTCTTGATCGCCTGTGCCAATGTCGCCAGCCTGATGATGGCTCGCGGAGCAGCACGGCAACGGGAGATTGCGGTGCGCGTAGCGATTGGAGCAAGTCGAGGACGGCTGATCCGGCAGGCTCTGACGGAGGCACTGCTGCTCTCGTGCGCGGGAGGGCTGGCGGGCCTGGTGACGGCGCGCGGACTTCTAGCGGTATTCGTGGGACTGGCGCCGACGGGAATTCCGTTTATCGGCGAAGCTTATCTCGATCTGCGCATCGGCGTGTTTGCGGCATTGCTTTCATGTGTGTGCGGCGTGATCTTCGGGCTTGCCTCGGCTCTCGAGAAGCCGGGACTGGCGACGCTGAACGCGAAGGCGTCAATGTCGCGCAGCCATGCTTTCTTGCGGCGCTGTCTGGTGACCGCGCAGATCGCCGTCACAATCGTGCTGCTCTCAGGTGCAGCTCTGCTATTGCGAAGTTTTGTGAAGATCGAGGCGCAGAATTTGGGGATGCAGACCGCGGGCGTGCTGACGGTGAGGACGGCGCTGCCGTGGTCTCGGTATAACACGGATCAGAAGGAGATGGAGTTCTATCTCCAGTTGGAGGCGGCTCTCCGGCGGCTGCCCGGCAATCGTGCAGTCGGAATGACCGACTCGGTGCCGCCGGGGGGATGGCAAGGCGACTTTCGGTACTCCGATCTTGTCGTACAAGGGAAGCCGCCAACGCCTCCTGGGACTGGCGGGAGCGTTGTGAGCCGCTCCGTGACGCCCGACTACTTCCGTGCGCTCAACATTCCCATTGTTCGTGGTGAAGATTTTACCGATCAGGATCGCACTGGAGATGGGAGCGAAGTAATCCTGAGCCGGTCGTTAGCTGCCCGGCTGTTCCCAGACGAAGATCCCGTTGGAAAGCGGATCCAGACGAGCGGGTTACGCAGCGACGTTTGGTCCACAGTCGTCGGCGTGGCCGACAACGTTAAGAACAGTGGACTTACGGAACAAAGTGGTCCGGAGATTTATTTCCTGCGTCGGAGCGTTGGCGGCGATTGGGACGGAAAAAGGTCGATAGTGTTGTTGGACTCAGTGATGCCCGCGAGAGCCGTGGAACCGTGGGTGCGATCGGAGATTGCTTCGATCGATCCGACTGTCCCGGTGGAGATGGAGCCTCTCGACCAGACGGTGAGCAGGCTCGCAGACCGCCCGCGTTTCGAAACAACGCTGCTTGCGTTTTTTGCGGGCACAGGGCTGCTGCTTGCGATTGTGGGGCTCTAT
>Ga0207144_1045_pt1 | contig 25582 bp, 29 predicted proteins | sample Alteio_BWMinHeat_FD_153583 | JGI IMG/M metagenome (GOLD analysis project Ga0207144, IMG submission 153583) | Enriched cells from forest soil in Barre Woods Harvard Forest LTER site, Petersham, Massachusetts, United States -... | ecosystem: Environmental > Terrestrial > Soil > Temperate forest >...
GAGGATATCTTTCGTCCGAAGGAAAGTTGGGCAACAAAGAAAATCATATGCGGCGTGGAGTGTTGGGAAAGTCGAGCCAGACTTTTACGCCGCAGAAGTGCGACCCTTCGGTGCAGATGGGGGTGGTGATGTTGGCGCGGAGGTGGCAGGGCGGGCCGATGTGGCGGGCGAGTTGGGGGTGGACTTCGCGGAGTTGAGCGACTTCGTCCATGGAGGCGCTGTAGATTTCTTCCTGGGCATTGAAGCAGGTGCGCATGGTCCATTTGTGGAGAAGATGGAGAAGCGAGCCGCTCTCGACCAAGCGAATGGATTTGGCGTTGGGAAGAAGATAAAGAGCGATTTCTAGGGGGACGCCGCGATCGAGGAGCTCATTTTTGGCAGTCCAGGCATCGTGCATGGCGCGGTCGTAGAGTTCTTTGGCGTGGGGATTTTGCGTGAGGAGAGCTGGGGTGATGTAATCGGGTTCGCGGGTGTCGGCTAGAGTGAGGAGCGGACGCGAGCCGGGGACCATGCGGTGGCGCTGGTCCTGGCTGTCGGCGGTGTGGCTGATTTTTTTGGCGAAGGTGTAATTGGCGTGTTGGAGCGCGCGCATCATGGGGGCGTGAACGCCGACGTTGAGGATTTCTAGGCGGTACGGATTGCGGGCGGGATTCAGCAGGCGGTCGATGGCTTCGGAGTCAGCGCATTGGGATTCGGTGAGGCCGACGACGGCGCGGTAGGCTTCGGCCATTACACGGGGGGCGTTGGGAGAATAGTCGAGGAGTTTGGAAGTTTTTCCAGCGAGCTTGGCGTCGAATTGGTGGGCGAAGTCCTCACCTGCGTGCGTGTTCGGCGCGTCTTCTTTCCATTCAGGGCGTTCTGCGAGAGGTTCGGTTCCCAAGCGTTCAAAAAATTGGGGATCGATCGCGCGAACTTGGGCGACCATTTCGCCAATGATGGTGCGGGATTCGCTGGGGGTGTCTGAGGCGGCGCTCATGCGCCAGAGGCGGTGAAGGACGATGCCCGAGATGGTGTGGACCATCGTGGTGAAGGCCGCGACGGGGAGGACGTAACGCGCGATTTCAATGGCGCGTTTTTCCGCGGCGCGTTCGATTTTTTGCAGGCGCTTCGCGTGGGACATGGGGCCGATGTGCCAGATGTCACTGAGGATGGCGCGTGCGTCGTTGACGAGAAGCAGAGAGAGTTCGCGGTAGGTGTTCCAGGCGCGTGCGATGGCTTGTTCGTAGGAGGCGCGATGAGTGTCGTTGAAAAAGAGGGAAGTGTCGGGGATATAGGCTTGCGCGCGATCCAGGCGGACATAGCGCTGGCTTTGCTGCTCGGAATTGTAGAAGGGGTGAGCGTGGAGGAAAGACCAAACGAATTGGCGGCTGACGTTTTCGAGGCCGAATTCGAAATGGGCGTGCTGGTAGACGGTGTGATGGCCGCTGTAGAAAGTGGCGGCGCCGATGTTCAGGCGTTGCTTGTCGGTGATCTCTTCGGGGACGATCAGGCGCGAGGCGTAGCAGGTGCGAGCCGCTGCGATAGCGGAATCGTAGGGATGCGCGAAGGCGTTGCGGAGGGTGATGCGCGGGGCGGCGGTTTCGACTAGCTCACCAGGTCGGCTGGGTTCAAACATGCGGGATTGAGTGGACACGTTGGTGGTTCATTTTACACCGGAGGGGGGATGGGGGAAGGTGAAAGTCGAAAGTTGAGAGGAAAGGAAAGAAGAGAGAGGAAAAAAGATAACGCAGAGGCACAGAGTCGCGTGGAGAGCCCTGGAGTGGATGGATGGATTCTTGTGCGAAAAGGATAAGACAAAGAAGTGAGACAGACAAGAATGTCTGTCCCTCCTTTGTCCCACCTTGATCGCGCTAAGTTCGTGGTTACTTTTTTGCGGCGGCGGTTTTTGAGGCTTCGACTTTTGCGGCGGCGTCGGCGTACTTTTTGGTGAAGCGTTCGACGCGGCCGGCGGTGTCAATCAGCTTTTGTTTGCCGGTGAAGAAGGGGTGGCAATTGGAGCAGATTTCGACGTTTAGTCGGTCCCCCTTGATCGTAGAGCGAGTTTGAAAATTGTGGCCGCAGGCGCAATGGACAGTTACGGCGTGATAGTCGGGGTGAATACCGGGTTTCATGAGGCTCCATTCGTTCGCGTCCGGTCTGCACGGCTTGCCCGCTCTCGGTGAGAAAGGCCTCGCCTCTAAGGGCTGAGAGCTACGGCCGCGTCGCTAGGTCGCGATGCAAGGCCCTATTATACGGGCAAGATGGAGATTTTTCCAAATTCGATAAGAATCCGGGCGGGGATGTCGAAGCACAGGACCACTAACTCGCATGGCATTTGAGTTGGAGATAGGCTATGTTTCCGGTCCAAGATTTCGTGGCGACGGGGGTGGTAAGTGAGATGGATACGCGGCGTGGCTTTCGCGGTTGTAGGTAGCTGGGTGGTGGCGTTTGCGTTTGGGGGAGGCGCGGTTAGCGCCAAGGATGAGGTCGATGCCTTCAACAAGCGATACGTGGAACTGCATTTGAAGATGGATACAGCCGGGATATTTGGTACGTGGGCGGAAGATGGCGTGAGTTTGATGCCCGGGGAGGCGCCGTTGATCGGGAAGAAAGCGATCGTGGCGTGGGTGGAAAATATTCTTTCGCAGATGACAGGATACAAAGTTGTGAAGGAGGAGATTGATTTTCACGATATTCAGATCTCGGGGGATTGGGCGTCGGAATGGGCTACGGAACATCAGGTCGTGCAGCCGCCGGATGGGAAACCGGTGATCGATTCACGGGGGAAGATGGCGCTGGTGCTGCACCGCGAAGCGCATGGGGAGTGGAAGGTGAAGCAGGAGATGTGGAACCAGGCGCCGAAGGAGTAAGTGCGTGGTCTTGGAGCTAAGCCGAAAATTCGGCGGGTGGCACGACGGTGGTTTCAAGAGATGTCGCGGAAAATCCTTGCGGTTCATGGTGACAGGAAAGTCCGATTTGCCTTGATTGGCGCCGAGACAAAACGGGCCACCTTTGGGATCGGGAGAAATCTTGGGGAAGCGGACCGAAGTGTGGCGGGTTCTGCGCGTTCTCGAATTGGATTTGATGACCCTGCCGATTTGGTTTTCACCGAGGTCCTTTGCTGCGTCGACCAATGATGGCAGAAACTCATTCTTCCACCCCGGGCGCTTCGGTTCCGGGGCAAGTCCCGATAGAGTGCAGCGCGGCTTAGGCGTTCTTCAACGTGCTCTCCCATCGCTCAGAATGGCACAGCGAGCTTGACCGGGGCGTCTTTCGCTGGAAGCCTTCAGTGGAAAACAATATGTTGGGGATTCTCGGACCGGAGTTCTTCCTAAGCTACGAGGAAAGCTTCCTTGAGCCTGGAGAGCACACTCATGCGAGTCCCCAGGTAGTCCTCCAAGCAAGATGCGACCTTCGCGACAAGTAGCGCGTTGGCGTCGAAGAGGTAGGTCCCTTGCGAGCGCCTCGAACTTACGACGACGAATTGCATGATGTCTTGCATTTCCTTCGGCAGAATGTGGAGCACAGCGCTCGCCTGTTTTAGATTTACTGCATAGTTCGGCATAGGGATCCCATTAGTGGCTAGATGTCAGACGGTAGTACCTCGCGGGTCAAGAGAAGAAACGAAACCACATGCGTTTACGACTCTTGAGAAAAACGCCAGCGGGTGGCGGATTCGGCAAAATTTGCCGCGTGCTCGTCTTGGCCGAAGGCTGTTTCGGGTTCGACTCGATAAACGTTCCCGCCGGAAGTCATGAGCATGGGTTCGACGTCGCCGCCGTATTTTTTGTCGTAGACAGCGGCCAGGCGTTTCCATATGGCGCGATCGGTGATTTCGTGGGGCACTCCTTCTAGGATAACGGCCTGATCGGCTTGCTCGGTGCCAATTGAGCAGTACGCGTGCGCGGCGATGTTTTTGGCTTTGCGAGTATTGGGGCCGGTGCTGAACCAGAAGGCGTCTTCCCACCAGACGCCCCAAACCAGCATGAGATGAGGACGGCCCCCGGGGCGCGTGGTGGCGATCCAATAGTTGTGTGATTTTTCTAGACGCTCGAGGGCCCAACTCCAGGATTTCAAGCCCTTCGGATCCTTGGGCATGTCTGGGAAATCGGGCCAGTAGGGGCGGCTTGGCGTGGGTTCGTTCATGAGACGCTCCGTGTTCGAAGGGTTCGGCAGGCGAGATTCTAGCAGGGTTGGGGGTGTCGCCGGAATTGGTGGAGCGAAGAGGCAGTGGTGGCGAGGTGTCGGCGCCCGCGAGTGTTTGTACTTGCAGGGTGAGTTCGCTTCGCGTAGGTTCCGAGGCATGCGGGTAGAGGCGGTTGGAGAGATGCCGAAGCGGACAGCAGCAGCTCGCGTAGTTGCGGGGGACTCGGCAGCTGGTCTTGCGATTAAGAGCTTTCTTGCGGCGATCGAGAGTGATGTCTCGTTGTTTTGTGTAGCGCAGCCGCTGGCGGGGCCGTTGGAGGATGAAGCGGCGGGGGGCCGCGTTTATTTTGGGGATATTGTTCTCGAGTTTCGAGAGGCTGAGAATAGCCGCAACAGAAGGCTGCATTTCGTTTTGATGGAAAAACTGATCGAGCTTTTGAAGGAAGCGGGATCTCAGGAGTCGCTTGAGACGACTCTTTGTTTGACGACGGGAAGTATTTCGGTGAGTGGCTCGGGAGACCCAGTAGAGCCGAATCAGAAAGAACTCGCGTTGTGGATGAGGCTCGCTGCCCAGGGTGACTCGGCGGAACAGGCGGTGCTGCGCTGGGGACTGGGGCTTGCGCATGTACAGCAGGCATTGCTATTTACATCACGGCATCTGCGGATGCGTTTGGCGCAGACGGGTGGTTGATGTTCGGGAAAGATGCTGAGATTACGTTCAGCTTGAGACGTCCGGAGTTCAGGACACGAACGCGCAGCCGATGCGGTAGGCGCCTTGCGGTGTGCTCTGGAACCAGACGGGCTTCAGATTGACGCGCACCGGCGGAAGAATGGGAACGTGTAGTACCGCAAGAATGTTTTCTGGGATTTCTTCCTGAGATTCCAGTTCCAGAGCAACTCCACCAAAGCCGAGGTCCAGGACGCGCGCGCGACGAACGCCCTGATCGCCGAGAACTGCGTAAGCGTTTGTGCCGGACATAGAGACACGCTCGGCCTTGCGCGGGACGGAGTAGACGCGGGCGGGGGGCGGAATGGCCAGGGTGTGGGTGGTGGAAGTATCGGTGGCAGGGGCCGCCATTGAAGAGATCGCCGTTTCGGATTTTTCTGGCGGACGTTTGGATTCGAACGGAATGGTCCGCGCCGCGGAAGACTGGCGCTCAGAAGGCGTGGAAGCGGGCTCAGGGGTAGGAGTTGAAGCAAGCTCGGTGCGAGAGCTGCTTGTGGGAGCCTTGCTGTGACCTTCGTGCTTCAACCGGTAGAGACGCTCGTCGGCGACGCGGATTAGTTCATCGGCTAGATCGCCGTCTTGGGGAAATGTGGCGACGCCGTGGTCCATGCTGACGCTGACGCCCATACGGAAGTGCCCGATCGACTCACCAAAAACTGTGCCGACGCGGCGACTGAGAGCCAGGGCTTGCGCGGCATCGGCTTGCGGAAGGAGAAGGGCAAATTCGTCGCCGCCGATGCGAAAGGCGGAGTCCGAGGTGCGCAGGGCTTTTTTCAGGGTGGTCGCGACGGCGCGCAAAACTTCATCGCCGCGCGGATGGCCGTGCTTGTCGTTGACTTCTTTGAAGCGGTGCAAATCGAGGATGACCAGGCCGAGAGGCGAACCGTAACGGCGGGCGCGATTAATTTCTTTTTCGAAGGATTCGCCGAAGAGGCGGCGATTGTAGAGGCCAGTGAGGGAGTCAGTGACGGCGTTCACCTGCAGCTTTTTAAGCTCGTCATACTCGATGAGGATGGGGACGCGGAAAAGTCCGGCGAAGGTGAGCACATCCATCAGGGCTGTTTTCAAGGAAATTTGCCGCTCCATGTGCTCGCTGAGTTCGCGGCGACGCGTGAGCATTTCCTCCCAGAGTTGCACACACTGAGCTTCGCCAAGATCGAGATGGGTTATGGTCCGGAAGTAGCGCTGAAGGAACTGGCCGCGCGCAAGAGTATTAAGACCTTCGAGCGTGTCAGCAAGCAGCTCGAGATAGCAATCCTCGATCGGCAAACGCGGGGGCGCAGGAGCGCCGGGGCTGGGCATATCCGGTATATTCCTGACTTTGGACTATCCCCGCGGGGTTTGGGGAAAGCACATGTGGCTTTCTCTTTCTATTGGAGCAAGCGAGAGACCAAATGAGAGAGGGTCTGAGGCTGCTCACGAGCCAATAGGGCTAACCTGCATTCTTGGCTATCTCATTCAGCCAATGGGATATAGAGCCGATTCTTTGGGAACGGCGACTTTTTCGACTCAGAACGAGCTAGCATTCTTTCCCGAGTCGAGAGAAGCTGTCCGTCAAAGCGGCAATACTTTACTCAAGTGGCTTAAGGAATTCCAGTCCAAAGAGTCGCATTTCGCCAGCGGAATCGTGACGGAGGACTTTTGCGGTGATGGGAGGGGTTTCGCTGGGGACGACTCCTGAGGAAGCAGAGGAGGGGGCAGGAATGGTGAGATAGACAATTTGATCGGGCCGTAGAATGTGGGTACAGGCTACACAAGCACCAGTGGCGCTGATGTTGAGCGTTTTTGTAAGCTCGATGAATTCGGCTCCGGAAGTGTCTGGCGCGCGCAAGAAGACAGGCATTTGCAACCGAATGCGAGGGGACCGTCTTAGATTCGAGGGATCCACGCGTTGACCATTCCTCAAAAGACCAGCTTGCACGAGAGCTCACTTAGTACCAACGAACTAGTACGGACGGTAGCAAGTCGCGTGCCATATTTGGATCGAAAAAACACACATTAAGTCATGTATTTTCAGCACGGTACAGCAAAGTCCGAACCGGAAAATTCTTGCTTGTCGATTCTTGTTCATGCCCTAGCCCCTTAGTTTCCGTAAATGAGCAAATGAAACGCATTTGCCATTGACAGTCCGAAACTCCTCTGCCAGCATGGGGATTCAGTTAGGGAAAATTTTTTCCTCCTCGAGTGGAAAGACGAAACCGCAAATGCCTGGGATCATTGCCACACCTACAGTTGCCGATCAGCGGAAAGTCCTGGCTTTACCGTTTGGGTTTGTGAGCACACTTCTTGAAGCGGCGAAGACACCAATCTGGTTGGCGGAGAGAAGCGGACGCGTGCTGCTCTCGAATGAGAGTGCCCGGCAATACCATGGGTCAGAGGGCTCCAGCGATTTTAGCCGGTTGAATCTTTTTAGCGACCTCCTGAAAGTCGAGCCGAATCAGATCGGGCAGAAAATCGACGCCGGAGAGCACGAAATGGAGATGGAAGTGGTGCGCGGGGAAAAGAAGATTCGCGCGCGCATTCAGTGGATTGCGGATCCGGGATGTTTGATGGTGCGATTGGAAACGGAACCCGCAGCACGTGCCGCGCCCGATGCAGTGACGCAACTCACCGTCCAAGAGCTGCTACAGGAACGAGAGATCACTTATCGGAATTTGCTGGCAGCGTACTTGAAACTGCAGGAGGTGAACCGGCAGAAGACGGTCTTTCTCGCTTCCGCAGCGCATGAATTGAAGACGCCGCTCGCGGTCATTAAGGGCTACTACGATCTGATGCTGGCGGGATCGCTGGGACGCTTGACGGACAAGCAGCGCGACATCCTAGAGGAATCGAAGGAGAGTTGCGAGCGCCTGGTGAGGCTGGTTTCCATGTTCTTGAACTATTCCGCGCTAGAGAGCGGCAAACTGGTGCTGCAGCTTCGAGAGAATGATCTTCGCGATTGCCTGGATGATTTGGCGAAGCGCTGGTCCGAAGCCTTCCAACGTAAAGGGGTCAAGCTGGAGGCCAGCTTTGATCCGTCGATTCCGCCGTTCCGTTTCGATTATCAAAAGGTGCAGCAAGTGGCGGCCAACCTTCTGGACAATTCCCTGAAGCACACGCCGGCGGGCGGGCGTGTGACACTGAAAGCTGAGCCTCATTTCTGGGATCGTCGCGTCGCGGCTGCTGCGCCAGCCGAAGAGCGGCGGCGCTTCCGTCTCCCGCGTCCCAACAGCGTGGAGGTTTGCGTCACGGACTCAGGACCGGGAATTGCGCCCGAATATCATCAGGATATTTTTGAGGATTTTGTGCGGGTTGACCGCAACACTTCGGGCATGGGTCTCGGACTCGCGATTGCGAAACGGCTTATTCAGGCGCACCGCGGAAAGATCTGGGTGCAGAGCGAACCGAAGTCAGGAAGCAAGTTCACATTTTTATTGCCCATGGATCAGGGATAGTTCGTGACGAATTAGTGCAGGGTAAAGGGAGAACTCGATGGCCGCTAAAGAAAAAATCTTGGTCGTGGATGATGAGCCGAGCATCCGAAAATACTTGCAGACACTTCTGGAAGTGGATGGATACGACGTCGAGACGGTCAGCTCCGGAAGAGAGGCTATCGCCAAAGTAAGCGGCGGAGAGCGGCCGGACTTCATCATCCTGGACGTTCTTATGCCCGAGCTAAATGGGATTGAGACTTTGAAAGAGCTGATGCAGGCAGACCGCAGCCTGAATGTCATCATGCTGTCGTGCTCGAATGAAGTTGGCACGGTCGTCGAGGCTATCCGCATTGGAGCACACGACTACCTGACGAAGCCGTTCGAGAAGACAGAGCTGGACGCAGCGATGCTGAAGTCGCGTCAGAAGAGACAGCTCACGACCGAAAACCAGGCATTGCGCGATTACTGCGACCAGGTGACCGAGGATCTGAGTTTTCTCGCTGCCAGTCCGCAGATGGTGCGAATTCGACAGCAGATATTGCAAATTGCGCCGGTGGATGTGCCCGTTTTTATTTGCGGAGAAAGCGGCGTTGGCAAGGAAGTCGTGGCGCGGATGATTCACTTGCGTTCGAAGCGGCGCAACCAGCCTTTCATAAAAGTGAATTGCGCGGCGCTGCCCGGTGAACTGTTGGAATCCGAGCTGTTTGGTTTCGAACAGGGCGCTTTCACAGGTGCGATTCGGAGCAAGCCTGGCAAATTCGAAATGGCGAACAAGGGGACGATCTTCCTCGACGAAATCGCGGAAATGACCACGCCGTTGCAGGCCAAGCTGCTGCACGTGCTGCAAGATCATCAGTATTCACGGCTGGGCGGGCGGCACCTGATCGATACAGATGTGCGAGTGCTGGCGGCCACGAACGTTGATGTGCAAGAGGCCATGAAAACGGGCCGTTTCCGGGAAGACCTTTACTACCGGCTGAACGTGCTCTCCATACTCGTGCCGCCGTTGCGCGAGCGACTGGTCGAGATTCCGTTGTTGTTCCGGCATTTTCTTGAGCAGTACAGCGAGAAATTTGGGAAGACGCCGTCGGGGCCCTCGAAACATTTGCTCGATGCGGCGGTGAATTATCCTTGGCCGGGCAATCTGCGTGAGTTGGAGAATTTCGTGAAGAGGTATGTGATTCTCGAGGACGATGAAGGCAGCCTGCGGGAATTGGTGGAGATGTCCTCGGCGCGCCAACGCACCTCTCCGCGACAAGAGTCCGCTCCGCCTCGCGAGCAAGGGTTGAAAGCGCTAGTGCGCGGCTTGAAGGACGAAGCGGAGATGGAAGCGATTGCGGACGCGCTGGAGAAGACGCGGTGGTGCCGCAAGGACGCCGCGAAAATGCTGGGCATCAGCTACAAGGCGCTGCTTTACAAAATGAGGCAGTTTAATCTGGATACGCCGCGCACGCGACGTTCGGCCGCGGGGCCAGCCGTAGTGGAAACACCGGCGACGGTGGGAACACGGAACGAATAGAACTACAGGAACTTGCCGCTTTCATTGGGCCCGGCGGGGATGGAACTGGCAATGTTTGTCGATTTCTAGTAACTTCACGTGCCGAGAGCGCGGTTCACAGTACGTCACCGCCGCAAATACGGGAGGTCGGGGGGAATGACGGAACGCCGGACGGCTCGTCGTTATGATTTGTCCTTGCCAATTATCATTCGAATACCTCGAGAACGCCAAGACGATTCCCAGGAAGGCAAGACGCGCGACATTTCGACGCGCGGGTTGTACTTTGTTATCGAGCAGGACCTCGAGGCAGGCTCGGAGTTGGACATTACTCTGACGCTTCCGGCGGAGATTACTCACGGCACGGAAGTATTTGTGCGCGCGATGGGAAAAGTCGTGCGAGTGGAGCGCCACATGGAAGATGGCACCGCACGGATGGGGGTCGCTGCGGTGATCGAGCGGTACGATATTATTCGGGGGGAAGCTGCCCGGGCCTGAAAGTCACCCGCGAGGTTGCTGCCTGCAATCCGGGGTTTCTCCTCCCTAGCTGGGTGACGAGGCATCCGAAACTGACCCAGAAACAAGAGCGCCGAGGCTGACCGTTTGTAAGCCCGAGCTGGCCAATCAGAGAAAATCCTTCCCAAGATGGAGGCAGATATTTTCTCATCCAAACCGGTGAGGAATAACGTGCGCAACGATCGAGTACTAATACTAGGGCCTTGTTAAAGCGCGTATCTGATTATAAACAAGCGCCTTAACTGCGTTGGTTGATAGGTCCTGCTTAAGCACTGAGCTCCTCTCAATGGCCTTGCGTGTGCATCTCGTCATCCGGCCAAGGTGCAAGTCAAATTTGTCTCCCTCCAAGTCACAGAAGAAGACCAGCAGCGAACCGATAGACTTCCTGCCGCCCGATGATGTCCTGTTCGGTCGCTCCGTTGCGATGATGGACGTGCGCAACCTGGCCACCAGGCTTTCGAATATCAATGTTCCAGTTCTTTTGACAGGAGATGGCGGAACTGGCAAAGAAGCCGTGGCACGGTGGATTCATCTACACTCCGCAAACGCCAGCGGTCTGTTCGTAAAGGTAAATTGCGCGGCGATCCCAGGAGCGCTCCTGGAAAGCGAGCTGTTTGGCTACGAGCAAGGGGCCTTTACCGGAGCACACATCTCGAAGCCTGGTAGAGTCGAACTCGCACAGAAGGGAACGTTGTTCCTCGATGAGATTGCCGATTTGGACTACGGTCTGCAGAGCAAACTCTTGCAGTTTCTCCAAGACGGGCGCTTTTCCCGAATCGGTGGCGTGGAGGAAAAATTAGTCGAAACGCGATTGATTTGCGCGACGAACAAGGATTTGCAACTCGAAATTGATGCGGGAACATTCCGAGCCGACCTGTATTATCGCATCAGTACTATACAAATAAGGCTGCCACGGCTTCGCGAGCGAATCGAAGATATACCCGTGCTTGCCGAGTATTTTATGACGCTGTTTCAGGAGAGATTCGCCAAACCAGCAGAACCGCTGAGTAAAGCGCTGTTGCAACACATGCAGCACCTAGATTGGCCCGGAAACATCCGCGAGCTCTCTAACGACATTGCTCGCCATGTGCTGGTCGGCGCAGAATCCAATGTGGCCCTAGAGCAGGTAGCCAAGTCGCGGAGAAGCGCTTCAGAGAACTCCAATACCGCAGGTAATGTGCCTCTGAAACAGCTCACCAAAGAAGCTGTTCGCGATCGGGAGAGAACCTTCATTCTCGAGGCACTGCAAGCGAATCAGTGGAACCGCCGAAAGACGGCTGAGTCTTTGAAGATTAGCTATCGGACGCTTATGTACAAAATTCGCAATTCCGGATTGACCTCCAGAAGTTAGCATCTTCGACCGATGCCGCGATTGGGCGGCTCGCGCAGTTCGCGTTCCCTCTGAAGACTACAGGATTACCGTACGAGCCTTCTCTCCGGCCTGCTCCTTGTGGCCGACCGCTCTAGCATCCTCGCTGCGCTTCATTTCTTGCTTTCGCTGACCGCCATATTGTTCCCTGATATCATCGGGAGGGTCAAAGGGGCACATCGAGACGGCACGGTAAGATCCGTGCTTTAAGCTTCGCGGGAGGACTAATGAGTAGTGCTGACCGTGCAATTCAATACGGAGTAGTGCCGACGGGAACTGTCAAGACTATGTCTGGCCTGCAACTGCTCACCGCAATTATGGAGGGTACGCTACCCGCGCCTCCCATTCAGAAAGCCCTGAACTTTCGCCCGGTGGAAATCGCGCGGGGCCATACCGCTTTTGTCGGCAATCCGGCATTTGAATATTACAACCCACTCGGAACAGTGCATGGCGGATATATCGCCGCCCTCCTCGATTCGTGTATGGCATGTGCCATCCACTCCACGCTCGAAGCGGGATTCAGTTACGCAACCATAGAAATCAAGATTAACTATGTACGAGCGATTACCTCCGACACAGGCGAGGTGCGGGCCGAGGGAAAAGTCATCAATTCAGGAAAGCGGATCGGGACGGCAGAAGGTCGGCTGTTTGATTCCACGGGGAAGCTGTACGCGCACGGGACTACAACATGCCTCATTCTTACCCTGTAGATAATTATCGGAATGACTCTTTGCCCAAGTCTCTGAGAAAAATGAGCCCCTGGCCGTAATTCGCCAGCAGCAGCCGGTGGCGCGGAGATTACGATTGGATTTCACGAACTTTAATCTTACCTTCCAGAGGTTTTCCGTGCGGAAGCGTATTTTCCTTGCGAGATCGTATCGGCTCGCATCCTCGTTCCAGAACATTGTTACCAAAGTATGAGCCAGAGGCAGATTCATAGCGTTGCTTCAGGAATTACGTTAGAACCCCAGGGATGGCTTTGCGGAAGTAAACTCAGGTGCCCTCGATGATACAAACGGCAAGAATTGAAATCAATTCTTTCGAAACCGTGACCCTTAGTGACAAGCAGTTTCTAATGGGGAGCAATGATGGTATCCCAGCGCGCATCAGTGCCGAGCTGCGACTCCCTCCAGGGACCACAAAAGTAGCCGCGGTTATCCTCGTCCACGGTTCGAACGGAATTGGAGCAAACGTTGACCAATGGGCTCGAGAAATGAACGGAATCGGTGTTGCCGCCTTCCTACTCGACAGCTTTACGGGACGCGGCATCACACAGACAGTAACGGACCAGTCGCAACTCGGACATCTGGCCATGATCTTTGATGCCTATCGGGCTCTCCATCTCCTCTCTGGGCATGCACGAATTGATCCCTCGAGGATCGCGGTAATGGGTTTCTCGAAGGGAGGTTTCGTGGCGCTTTACGCGAGTCTCAAGCGCTTCCTAAGGGTTTACGGACCGAAGGGCCTGGAATTCGCTGCATACATCCCATTTTACGCTCCCTGCAACACCATCTACAGGGAGGACGAGCTAGTAAGTGATCGACCCATTCGGCTTTTCCACGGTGCAGGGGATGACTACGTGTCCGTTGAACCGTGCCGGAAGTATGTCCAGCGGCTTCTTCGAGCAGGAAAAAACGCGCAACTAACGGAGTACGCCGGAGCGCAACATGCCTTCGACAATCCGGTGTACTCACCGGCCTGTTTCAAGCCTGATGCGGCTACGACAAGTCGATGTTCTCGGGAGGAACGGCTTGGTGGAGAGATTGTTAACCTTGAGACGGGCCAGCCCTTCCGTTGGAGCGATGCCTGCGTCAAGCGCGGCGCGACTCTAGCCTATGACCCGGTGGCCACAGCCGACGCCATGCGAGCTGTAAAGGCTTTCCTAGCCACCACGTTCACTCTTTGCATCTGAGTGCGAGGGATTCTGATCCCTTGGGGTTGGGAAGTTGTCTCTGGTTCTGGGATAAGAAACGAACACGCTCCGCAGGAGATGGTTTTGAGCGCGCTTTCGCTTCTCACCCTGCGAGGAATCCTGGAATGTCGTTGGATTTGGTCTGGCCCATAGTGTACTCGAATGAGTTACCCTGCGTTTAGACGTGGCCACTGGCCCTTCTCCTTCTTGCCGCGTTGGGTTTATCAGCTGCGACGGTTACGATCTTCCCCTTAACTGGGTTCGGTTGGAGAGCCGTTGGGGAGGGACAGAAGATTGCCACTTGGTGGAAGTAAATGAGGACATGGTTCGCTGAATGGCCCAGGTGAAAAAACTCGAGATTGCGTATAATCCACTGAATTATATAGACTTACATAGTTTTTGAAAGAACTGGATTGTTGTTTACCCTGGTATCGAACCTGCTCATTCAAGGTGTGGAGAAAACATGACCACAATTGCGATTCACACCGTAGAAGCGTGGGCCGACGCTGGTTTGGTCCGAGGACAGGCAGCCGACGTGCGATCGCTGAATGCCGTGGTCGAGGAGATCGCGCAAACGGACATTCCCGTTCTCCTGGTGGGAGAGAGTGGGACTGGCAAGGAGGTTTATGCTCGTTTGATCCACCGGCTATCGGGACTAGGCGAAGCGCTTCTTAAGAAGGTGAGTTGTGCTGCGCTGGACGCGGGCCGGTTGCTGGGAGAAGTGAAAAAGGAGTGTATGGCGGGCAATGCAAGTCGAGAAGCCTCGCCGCGAACTTTGTTTTTGGATGGCGTGCACGAACTGGATGCCGTCTGCCAACGGGCGTTACTTTCACTGCTACCCGACGGAGAACCCAAAGGCTGCACAGGGAAGACGATGCCGCGATTTATCTCCTCGACATCGCGAAACTTGGAGAATGAAATCGAAGCTGGACGTTTTCGCCGGGAACTATATTTTCGAATCAACGGAGTTGTTCTGCGATTGCCGCCCCTGCGGGAGCGAAAGGAAGATATTCCGGCACTCCTGGAGTATTTTTTTCAGAAGCATTCAATGGAATTGAAGAGGAACACACCGGAATTAAACAGCGATGCCCTCAAGTTAGTAGAATCTTACGACTGGCCCGGGAACATTCGCGAACTGGAGAACCTGGCGAAAAGGATCGTTGCTGTTGGCGATCCTGCACTGGCTCTTGCCGATCTGCGCGCGACTCGAGTCGCCGTCCATGAAAACGATGATAGCTCGAGTGTATCATCGCTGAAGGTAGCCTCACGGGCAGCTTCTCGGCATGCAGAGCGCGGGTTGATACAGAATGCCCTAGAGCGAACCCACTGGAACCGCAAACGGGCGGCGCAGGATCTTAAGATCAGCTACAAGTCGCTGCTCTACAAGATCAAAGAGACGGGCCTGGAAGGAAAGAAGACGGAGCGGGGGTGAAGAAATGGCAATAAAAAACGCGATTGTCGTGGCTGTGACCGCCTGCTTGATGGCGGGTGGAACATGGGCAGGCAGTGAGCGGCGCCCGGCTCAAGACAAGCAGGAAGAAGCGAAGGGTACGAAAAGCCAAACCACTGCAACAACAGTACAAAGTGCTGGGGAGGACCCGGCCTACAGAATTGGACCGCAAGACATATTGAAAATTGATGTGTGGAAAGAAGAGCAACTGACGCGCACTGTGCCGGTACGGCCGGATGGAAAGATCACGCTGCCTCTGCTTAATGACGTTCAGGCAGTCGGCCTGACACCGATGGAACTAGCCGGAGTAATCAGCGATCAGCTGAAAAAGTATATTAACGGCCCGCAAGTGACTGTGAGCGTCACGGAGATCAATAGCCGCCGGGTCTATGTGAACGGAGAGGTCACGAAATCGGGCGCCTACGCGTTACTCCCGCACATGACCGTGTTGCAGGCGCTCTCGAGCAGCGGAGGGTTTACGCAGTTTGCGCGAGTGAAGAACATCTATGTGCTGCGCACCGAGAGCGGTAAGCAAATAAAGATACCATTCAATTACAAAGAGGCGATCAGCGGGAAGAATGCCGCGCAAAACATCGAGTTGCAACCTGGCGACGTAATCGTGGTGCCTTAAGAGAAGGAAAATGAAGGGCTCGCAAAAATTCGCGCTCGGAATTGTCTGGGTGACGGCAGCTTGTCTGTGCGCATCTCCGTTGTTGGCCCAGCAGGAGGGTGGGGCAAAACCGAAGCCTGCGGCTCGCGAATATCCACCTCTTCTCGATACAAGCGACAATCAGCAGGACTTGGATCAGGGTACGCAGACGATGCAGCCAGACAATAAACCATTAAGCGGTGTGCAGAACCCCACATTGGGGACTCCGGAGATGCGCCACAGCTACTGGGTGCCTGGGATTGAGTACAGCAACACTGCTAGGTCAAATTCCTTGAATCCCGCAGCGAACTCGGGGTGGAACACCACCAGTTTTGTGACCGGCGACGTCAGCTTGCTGGAAGCTTGGAGTCAATCCCTGCTTTCTGTGAATTATTCTGGCGGTGGCTATTTTTCAACGGACTCTATTCAGGGAAATGGGCAAAATCATCAGCTGGCGGCAGCATACGAGATCGATCAACGAAGGTGGCAAATGCTTTTCGTTGACCAGTTCTCTTACTTACCGCAAAGTTCGTTTGGGTTCGGGGGCACGAGTGGACTGGCTGTTCCAGGGATCATGGGAACTTTGGTCGTGCCCTTACCTGGGCTTCAGAGTAGCTACGTTCCTAGTCAAACCATTTTGACGACGAATGGCCCCCGCTACAGTAATGCCTCTGCCGTTCAGCTGACGTATGCGCTGAGTCCGCGGGGTTCAATCACACTCGCGGGGGTCTATGGCACCCTGCGCTTCGTCGATTCGGGAAATGTGAACAGCGACAGCGAAATCCTAAATGCTGGGTACAACTACGCGATTACTCGGAAGGATACACTAGGATTGGGCTACACATTCAGCGCCTACCGTTATCCGGGTGCTCCGCAAGCGATCGGCGACCACGTTGCGCAATTTATCTATGGACGGAAGATCACCGGAAAGCTGGCGCTGAAACTTGCGGGCGGACCCGAGGTCACCACATTCCGGGTCGCGATCGGCGGCTCGAGCCAAAAGATTGCCGGGTCCGGAAACGTGGCGCTTACGTACGCGTTTGTCCGAAGCAGCGTCGCGCTGAGCTATGCGCATGGAGTGAGTGGGGGGAGCGGAGTCTTTACCGGGTCGATCATCGATCAAACGAACGCAACCTGGAGCAGACAGCTGACGCGAGTTTGGAACGGCAGCATCAATTTCGGCTACGCGAAGAACCGCCAAGTCTTGTCTCTGAATGCCGTGACCTCGCCGAGTTATGATACGTGGCTCGCGGGAGCGGGGTTGAGCCGACCGCTGGGACGCACGGCAAACTTTTCACTCGCTTATCAGGCTCAAATTCAGAATTCCAACGTGGCGATCTGCAGCAATCCAGCCTGCGGTAGGAATTACACGGTGAACCAGATTTTCGTCACTTTCCAGTGGCATACAAGACCACTTGTCTTGAGATAGTTTGAAATTATCATCCCGCACAGGTCAGGAATCCAGATTTTCGGGACCGCGGAGAAGTGAGAGAATATCAGTAGGGATGGAAGCTGAGTAGCGACAGGCCGGGAAAGTGCAGACACTATGTACAAAAGCTACTTCGGGTTGAAAGACAATCCGTTCAATGTAAATCCAGATCCGCGCTACCTCTTTCTTACCAAAGAGATTGAAGAAGCGTTGAGCGGGTTGATGTACGGCGTTCACAACCGCAAGGGCTTTATCACGCTCATCGGTGAAGTCGGCACGGGGAAAACCACTCTCATAAACCGGCTCGTCGAGTGGTTGCATCAACGGCGGGTAAGAACTGCGTTTCTATTTAATTCCCGGATGAACACGAGCCAGTTGTTCGATTTCATTCTGGCGGAGTTCGGTATTTCCTGCGAGTCTCGGACCAAGAGTCAGCAGTTGATGAGCCTCAATCAATGGCTGCTCGACCGTTACCGTGCCGGTGAAACCACGGTGCTCATCGTGGACGAAGCACAGAACCTTACCTATCCGGTGCTCGAAGAGATTCGATTGTTGACCAACCTTGAGACATCCACGGAAAAGCTGCTGCAGATCGTATTGTCGGGACAGCAAGAGTTGGAAGAGAAGCTGAAGCTGCCGGAACTGCGCCAGCTCCGCCAGCGCATTATGTTGCGCTGCAAGACGGCCCCTTTGACGAAAGAACAGACGCATGACTATATCGCCGAGCGGCTAAGGATCGCCGGAGCCAGCGGCGAACTCATTTTCAGCCCGAAAACTGTTGAAACGATCCATTTATATTCACTGGGCATTCCGCGCGTGGTGAATCTGCTCTGCGAACACGCGCTCATCAATGCCTACGTCGAGCAGCAGCGGCCGATCTCCCCGAAAATCGTCGAAGACGTAGCACATGAATTTCAACTCGACGAGGTTGAACCGACTGCACCGGCAGGCAGCTCACGTATCGACGCAGACGTGTATAATTCGGAGGCTTTCATTCAGAATCTTGGTGAGGCGCTATCACGATTCCGGATAAGTCCTTCGATCACTACACCAACTCGCGGTAGAAAGTAAGAACTCGGATCTCTACCGTTTTGCTGTAACCTCTCCGCCATGCATGTTATTGTAACCGCCTGCAAGATCTCTCCACGCCCTGACGAGCTCTCAACCTCCTGATACCAAACCGTGGACTGCTGGCCTCCGTATTATTTGCCGGCCGGTGAGAGGTTGTGGAGTACGATGAACTTCTCTGCAGTTGAATGACGCGGTCTTTGCGCCTGGGTTTGTCTGTGGACGAAAGATTGCAGGTAGTGCGGGAAAAGAAGCGCCTGGGAGTGCTCTGCGCCATTGCGGTCATTGCCCTTCTGATCGCCACGCTGTGGCCATTCAACCCTTTCCCTCCGAATAGAATCAGTTGGCTTCCGGACGCAAATGGAATTCGCTTTGGCGGCCCTGGCCTTGTCGTGAGCAAAGCAGCTTTGAAAGCCGAAGGAACCGGGCCCAGGAAATCCTGCAGCCTGGAGCTCCTGCTTCGACCTGCTAGTACCGAAGGCGCGCACATCGTACTGAGCTTTTATACAGCTGACAACCCAGGGCAATTCTGGGTGGGGCAGTGGACCGATGGCCTGCTAGTTACTCATGAAATTGTGCATGAGCAGAACAAGATAAAAAGAATGAAATTCGATGTGGATCATGCATTTCAAGAGGGCCAACTCCTGCTGCTGACAATTGCGTCCGGGCCGAGTGGGACGATTGTCTATTTGAATGACAGAGAGGCGCAGGTTTTTTCTAGCTTCACGATCTCACAAAGTGAATTATCGGGGCAAATCGTTATGGGAACTTCCCCGGTAGACTATCAGCCGTGGTCCGGGGAAGTACACGGCCTGGCCATCTATTCGAAAAAACTCACGGCCGCCGAAGTGTCCAGGCACTACGCGAAATGGATCGGCGGGCTCGATCAGGTTGATCTCGTTGGAGCCATCGCACGCTATGACTTTCAGGAGCGGGCAGGGAATGAAATTCGCAACGCCGTAGCGTCCGGAACCAGTCTGGAGATACCAGAATACTTCGGGATTCCACACAAGGCCCTGCTGACTTCTCCCGTAAAAGAATTTGAAGCAAATTGGAGATACGTGATTGACGTCTTGCTGAATATCGCGGGATTTATTCCGCTGGGGTTCGTTCTTTGTGTCTATTTATCGTTGGTACGAACACCACGGAATGCGATTCTTTTCGCGGCCCTTGCCGGAGGAATTCTGAGTTTTGTGGTCGAGGTTTTGCAGGCCTATATCCCACAAAGAGTTTCCGGCACGACCGACATCATTGCCAATACTCTAGGCACCGTTCTGGGTGCCGTACTCACGCGACCGAGGATGGTTCGCAGGATTCTCGAAAGAACAAAGCTCATCACCACGTCTGGCAACCTGGAAACTCCGATTCCCCACAAAACTGAGTCTCGTTGTGTGGTCAAGTCCGTCCATCGGTAACAGGATAATGAGAAATGCCACCACAGCGAGGTGCAGAGGCAGAATCAGAACCAAAGACTTGGCAGAATCAAGCTGACAGCTGCCGGTTCCGCCGGAAGAGGAGAAACATCGACACGACCCCGAATAGCAGAAGAACTCCTGTGGCCGGCTCAGGCGTCTGGACGATGAACTCCTGAACTTGACCTCTATAGGCAAGCGTCCCTGTGTTGGTGGCGATCACAAAACTCGCCGGATCAATTTGGCCGTAGTTAGCTCCGGCCAGAGCCAGCCACTGGGCCACGGTAGTTCCATCGACATTGGCGAAATTCGTCGGCTCCGCGCCTGGTGTCATAAGGTCCCAGAGGGCATACTGCAGGCTGACGTAGTCTGCAGAATGGGAGGAGAACTGGGTTACGAGCCACGCTGCTTCTTCATACAGGATTTGAGGGCTCATACCGCCCAGATTGGGGTTGACGGAGCCATTCCCATAGCGCGTGTTCGAGAAATTGCCCGACGCCAGACTAGTGACGTTTGCGTTCCAAACCTGGTTCATGGAAACTTCATTATTAATATCGTCGCAGAATAAGACCACCGTTTGCGCGTTGGATGTTCCGTAATTCAATTTACCGGTGTAGGGGCTGACGTAATACACGCCGTTATTTGCGCCGTTCACGCCGGTGAACTCTAAAGTGGTCGTGCTGTCCGCGTGCGCCAGCGGGGTCATGAGCAAGAGCGCAGCTGAAACCCACAAAGTCTTTGAAAGCTTCATCCAATTCTCCCTAAGTGTATTGGTTCAACGTCGCTGCGGTGACGCTCCTGTTGTTGCAATTGAGCTGCCAAACCGCATAGTCTCGTAAATCGCTGAAAACAAATATGTTACATTGGGAGTCTAGTGTGTATTGTACCGCGGAGTTTCTCCAAAAGGAGACATTCCACCGCCAAAGCAGGTACAGGTTTCTAACCTTGCATGCATTCAGCGGCGCTCTCAAAAATCTGGCGTCGGATGGGTGGCCCTGGACTCTTATGCCCCGGAAGACGCGTACCCAAAGACGGCTTTGAGTTCGAGGAATTCATCGAGCCCAGCCTCGCCCCATTCCCGACCGTTGCCCGACTGTTTATAGCCTCCGAAACAGCCGCCAAAGTCGGGCCGCGCACCATTGATGTGAACGTTCCCTGATCGAATTCGCTTCGCGACCCTGCGTGCGCGCTCCAGGTTTCCCGAAGTCACGAACGCGGACAAACCGTAGGGGCTGTCGTTCGCAATCCGGACGGCGTCGTTTTCGTCCTCGTAGGGGATTATGGAGAGCACAGGTCCGAAGATTTCCTCTCGCGCGATCGTCATGCTGTTCTTAACATCCGAAAATACGGTTGGCTTCACGAAAAAGCCCTTAGAAATACCGTCCGGAACACCAAGACCTCCCGTTACTAACCTTGCCCCCTCTTCAATTCCTTTCCTTATTAAGCACTGCACTTTCTCGAACTGGGCTTTGCTCACGAGGGGGCCAACGCTGGTGCCTTTTATGAATGGGTCACCGACCTTGGTGGCTTCTGCTGTCTGCTTCGCCGCCGCAGCCGCCTCCGCCATCTTGGGCTGCGGAACGAGCATGCGAGTAGGCGCATTGCAGGACTGCCCGGTGTTTCGAAAGCATGCCTGGGCTCCTTCCTTGACGGCGCTTTCGAAATCGGCATCATCCAAAATGATGTTGGCGGACTTGCCGCCGAGCTCTTGGGTGACACGCTTTATAGTAGGCGCGGCCGCGGAAGCCACGGCGATACCGGCTCGCGCGGATCCGGTGAAAGAGACCATTGCAATATCAGGATGAGTGGAGATCGCGGCACCCACGGTTGGCCCGTCGCCGTTCAGCATGTTGAAGACACCAGGCGGGAGGCCTGCGTCATGGAGAATCTGCGTGAACAGATAGGCTGAGAGCGGCGCAAGTTCACTGGGCTTGAGGACCATGGTGCACCCGGCCGCGAGTGCCGGTGCCACTTTGCACGCAATTTGATTCATGGGCCAATTCCAGGGGGTGATCAGTCCGCACACTCCGACTGGCTCTTTTCGCATGAGGGTGGAGCCCTTAAGTTCTTCGAACTTGAAGTGCTTCAAAACCTTTACGATCTCTGAAAAATGCCACAGCCCGGCAGGAGCCTGTGCCGCCCGTGTTAGCCCCAGGGGAGCTCCCATTTCCTTCGAAATTGTTTCGGCCATTTCGTCCATTCTTGACTCATAGACCTCAATTATTCGCTGCAGAAAAGCCAGGCGCTGATCAAGAGTCGTGTCGGAGTACGATTCAAATGCTCTCTTGGCTGCGGCCACGGCCTTGTCGACGTCAACTGCGCTGCCAAGCGTGATTGTGGCGATGGGCTCCTCATTGGCTGGGTTGATGACTGTGAAATCTTGGGCTGTGGTCGGGTCGACCCATTCCCCATCGATATAGAACTGGCGGCATTCCCTCATGAGTTCTCTCCAGTCGTTAACTTGATGATGAGTCCCGAGCCTTCATCCTTCACGCTTCCGCGACTTTGAATAAGACTAGCCTCTGATTGGCTTGATGCCAACATTTAAGGTAGCTGGTTGGTTTGCACCGATCACATTGATGGTGATTCACCTGCTGCAAGGGCTGGCCACGGGCGGGGAGTACGGAGGTGCAGCAATTTACGTTGGCGAGCACTCCCCGGATAACAGGTGCGGCCTTTACACCAGCTTTATCCAAATTACGGCGATCGCGGCGCTTTTCGTCTCTTTGCTGGAGCAACTCACAGTCAGTCGGTGGTGATGGCGACCTCTTTTTCTCGAATGGCAACCTGTTCTGACATGGACATTGAATACCGCCTCGGATCGGCTGGCCTTGAAATTGTGTCAGTGACTCACGGTGTCGCGAACGAGCAAGACGGGTGTATTATAGTGTCGGTTCCTCAATCAAAAAGTAATTCCGGTTTACTGATTTGGCCGACAAGTGACTGCTACTGGAGACAGCGGGCGCGCTGTCTTCGTGGTTTTTTATCACCAGTCATAGGGCGCTACGAGAGATGTATTGGATTGTTTCCAGAAAGAGGATTGTGTGGCTGAGTATTACGTCGTTACGGATCTAGGCACCCTGCCCGGCGGCACCTCCAGCACCGCCGAAGGCATCAATGAAGGCGGTCAAGTGGTGGGCTCCTCGCAAGCCGTGGGGGGGAAGGATCACGCTTTTCTTTGGACTCCAGCAACGCAATTGCAAGACCTAGGGATGCTTCCTGGCGGCAACAGTAGCGGCGCATCGGGAATCAGTGTCTGCGACACGGTCACAGGCCAGTCGGATTTGGCAGGCAGCGGCACCAACATCAATGCGTTTGTTTGGAATAGCGCGGGTGGAATGCAAGATCTCGGCACGCTAGCCGGCGACCACGGAAGCGCCGCGGTGGCAACTAATGCCTGTGGTCAGTTGGTCGGAAATTCTTCCCTCAGTGCGCGGGGCAGCCTCGAGGCTCCAGGCGTTTGTCTGGAGTAAGACGGCGGGAATGGTCGGTCTCGCACTGTTGCCGGGTTTCACGGACTCTGGAGCGCACGATATCAACAACCTCGGGCAGGTGGTTGGCTATTGTGCCTTGGCGGGGGTGGCGAATCGAGGCTTCTATTGGAGCAGTGCTGCGGGCACGAAGCAGGTTGGTACGCTGCCGGGCGGCCTCGGCAGTGATGCCGTTGGGATCAACGATCTGAGCGAAATTGTCGGCACCTCCGACTTCGGCGATGTCAACAAGCCTCTTGCTGTCTTGTGGAACAGGGCGAGAGTTGCGCAAAGTCTCGGCGTTCTAACGGGTGGAAGTTGGAGCAGCGCTTTTGCGATCAATGTTCTTGGAACAGTCGTTGGGAACGGGGATTGCAGCGGTTGTGTGTCGCACGCCGCCTTTGTCTGGAGTGCAAGAAGTGGAATGCGGGATCTGAACACTCTAATTCCTGCCAATTCGGGTTGGCAGCTGGAGGGCGCCGTAGCGATCAATGTCGCCGGACAGATTGTTGGAGCGGGCACCATAAACGGTCAACAACATGCGTTCCTCCTCACGCCGCAGTGTGTGAGGTAACGCTCAACCGTCCCCCTCTCGTTGCATTCATCGCGATAGTGGAAGTCATGCCTGTTAGAGTTCATTTTGCCTAGAAGAACGAAAAACGAAAGACGTTCGGCCGCGCGTACTTTGTTGTGAGAGATTGCCCGGAGAGCGGCTCTTGCCGAACGGCAAGAGCAAGTTTTGCTCCCAGGTGTCAGCGGCACCCGCCACATACCCGTGGGCGGTGCTATGACCTGATACGATTGGGCGTAGGCAATTCTGGAGGAGGCTTCACAAATCGCGTCGGATCTCTCAACTTTCTCTGACGATTCGAGCGGGCGCTCGTTCCTAAGCAAGCTGCGTCGGGTTTTCACAAGCGAAAGCGAATTGAGCGAGGTAAAATACAGGATTCAGGAGGACCCATGCTACGCGTCGGGCTAGTTGGGTGGAGAGGGATGGTCGGCAGCGTTCTCATGCAGAGAATCCGGCAGGAGAAAAGCTTTGTTGGCATCGAGCCGATCTTCTTCTCTACGTCGAACATAGGCGGTGCCGCCCCAGGGGAGGCAAGCAATGGAGATGTGCTTAAGGACGCAAAGGATCTAGCTGAGCTTCAACAATGCGACATCCTGCTTAGTTGCCAAGGCGGAGAATACACGACCGGGACATACAGTCCACTCCGCAAGAGTGGCTGGCGAGGCTTTTGGATCGATGCCGCTTCGACGCTCCGCATGAGCGACGACGCTGTGATCATCCTCGATCCGGTAAACGCAAACGTCATTGGAGACGGTCTGGCGAGCGGCCTGCGAACTTTCGCAGGTGGCAATTGCACGGTTAGCCTGATGTTAATGGCTGTGAGCGGGCTCTTTAGGGCAGGGTTGGTTGAATGGATGACGACGATGACTTATCAAGCTGCTTCCGGAGCCGGGGCTGCCAAGATGTTAGAACTTGTAAAGCAGATGAAATTTATCACGGACTCGCCCGGCGCGATTCCATCTGAAAATGCGCTGGAAGTTGATCGCATGATGATTCAAGCGCAACGAGCTTTGAGCCTGCCTACACAGGAAATCGGCGTGCCCCTGGCGGGAAGTTTAATCCCGTGGATCGATCGGGAAATGCCCGACGGCCAAACGCGGGAAGAATGGAAGGGCATGGCCGAAACGAACAAGATCATGAGACTTGAGCCACCGGTACCCGTTGACGGCATCTGTGTGCGCGTCGGAACCATGCGGTGTCACAGTCAGGGGCTCTGCATCAAGCTCACCAGAGACGTTCCACTTCCGGATATTGAACAGATACTGGCGAATAGCAATCCTTGGGTGAGGGTGATTCCCAACGATAAGGAATCTACCATACGTTGTCTGACTCCGACCGCGGTTTCCGGCACTCTGGATGTCCCGATAGGCCGCCTTCATAAGTTGAAGCTCGGACCGAAATTTCTTGGGGGATTTACGGTTGGCGATCAATTGCTTTGGGGTGCAGCTGAACCGCTTCGAAGGATGCTGGGTATTGTATGCGAACACCTAGGTAATTCCCAAGCAAACTGAGAGGCTGGGAGAGGCTGGAAAGAGACTGGAGAGGCTGGCCGCGGTCCATCTTATCTCCGGGGCTCAGGCGGAACCGAGAACGGCAGATAGAGCTCTCCAATCGCTCTGCGGGGCCCACAAGACCCCTTCTGGGGCGGCTAAGCCACCACCCCTAGCCGAAAAACGACCTAGGAATCAATTTTCCTAGCAATGAGCATGCATTTCCAATAGGGGCCCACCTGCGCGCTCGGCAAATAACCCAAACCTATGCTAAGACTTGTGTTTACAACAATATACGAAAAAAGCGACGGTCCCATCAACCTGATTCCTAGCCTATGTCTTTGGTAGGCAGATTGCACCCGCAATCCTTAGAAATTGAATGGGATCCAAAGAAGCGGGAGCCATAAGTGTCTCAATTTAAGACAAAGCCAACAGTCCTGATAGCAACAACATCTCGATGGTTTCCGACCGCTCGGCTGGCGCTGG
>Ga0207144_1047_pt1 | contig 24545 bp, 18 predicted proteins | sample Alteio_BWMinHeat_FD_153583 | JGI IMG/M metagenome (GOLD analysis project Ga0207144, IMG submission 153583) | Enriched cells from forest soil in Barre Woods Harvard Forest LTER site, Petersham, Massachusetts, United States -... | ecosystem: Environmental > Terrestrial > Soil > Temperate forest >...
CGAAGGAGACGACGAAGAATGCCGCTGCGAGGATGTGCGTCAGGCCGTCGCCCCCTTGGCTCGCGGTGAGTTGCACGGCTAGCTCGACGGCCAGCAGGCCGAAAAGCGTTGTGAACTTGATGACCGGGTTCAGGGCGACCGAAGAAGTGTCCTTAAACGGATCGCCAACCGTGTCGCCGATGACTGTGGCGTCATGGAGCGGGGTGCCCTTTTGCTTCAGCTCGACTTCGACGATTTTCTTGGCGTTGTCCCACGCGCCTCCGGCGTTGGCCATGAAGATGGCTTGGTACAAACCGAAAATGGCGATGGAGAAAAGGTAGCCGATGAAGAAGAAAGGCTCGACGAAAGCGAAGGCCAGCGTCGCGAAAAACACGGCAATGAAGATGTTGAGCATGCCCTTCTGCGCGTACTTGGTGCAGATTTCGACGACTTTTTTGCTGTCTGCGACGCTGGCTGCCGCTGCTCCTTCCAGGTGAATATTGGCTTTGATGAATTCGACGGCGCGGTAAGCGCCGGTGGTCACTGCTTGAGTGCTGGCGCCGGTAAACCAGTAGATCATCGCGCCGCCGGTGATCAAGCCCAGAACGAAGGGCGCGTGGAGGAGAGAAAGATTGTTGACGTTTTCCGTGAGGCCATGTGTGAGCGCCATGATGATCGAGAAGATCATCGTGGTGGCGCCGACGACGGCAGTGCCGATGAGCACGGGCTTAGCGGTGGCTTTGAAGGTATTGCCAGCGCCGTCGTTGGCTTCGAGCATTTCTTTGGCGCGTTCGAAATTTACATCGATGCCGTGGTCTTTTTTCAGTTCCTGCTGGATGCCGGGAACTTGCTCGATCAGCGAGAGTTCGTAGACGGACTGCGCGTTATCGGTGACCGGGCCGTAAGAATCGACGGCGATGGTGACCGGCCCCATACCGAGGAAGCCGAAAGCTACCAGTCCGAACGCAAACACCGCCGGTGCGAGCATAAGGAGCCCGAGGTTGAGAGTGCTGATGAGGTAGCCCATCGACATTAGGAGGACCATCGCCAGGCCTATGTAATAGGCAGAGAAATTTCCGGCGACGAAGCCGGAGAGAATGCCGAGGGACGCGCCGCCTTCTTCCGCCGAGGAGACGACTTCTCTTACGTGGCGTGACGCTGTGGAGGTGAATGCTTTCACCAGCTCCGGAATGACCGCGCCTGCCAGCGTACCGCAGGAGATGATGGTTCCGAGCTTCCACCATTGCGAAGCATCGCCACCGAGCGTAGGAATAATCAGATACGAAATCACGTAGGTGAGCGCGATCGAAACGATGGAAGTGATCCACACAAGGGAAGTCAAAGGGGCTTCGTAGTTCATCTTGTCCACGTTGCCGTATTTGGCTTTGGCGATGAAGCCGTTGATGAAGTAGGCCCCGGCGCTGGAGACCAGCATCATGATGCGCATGACGAAGATCCACACGAGCAATTGAACCTGCACTTGGGGATCTTTCACCCCGAGAAGAATAAAGGTGATCAGCGCAACGCCGGTCACACCATAAGTCTCAAAGCCGTCGGCGCTTGGACCGACGGAGTCGCCGGCATTGTCGCCGGTGCAATCCGCGATAACGCCGGGATTGCGCGCGTCGTCTTCCTTGATCTTGAAGACGATCTTCATCAAGTCGGAGCCGATATCTGCGATTTTCGTAAAGATGCCGCCTGCAATCCGCAGCACAGCCGCGCCAAGCGATTCACCGATGGCGAAGCCGATGAAGCACGGCCCTGCATAATCGCCCGGGATAAACAGCAGGATGAAGAGCATCATCAGTAGCTCGACGCTGATGAGCATCATGCCAATGCTCATGCCGGCTTCAAGCGGCGTGTGATAGATGGGGTAAGGCTTGCCACGGAGGGCTGCAAAAGCGGTGCGCGAGTTGGCGAAGGTGTTCACGCGAATGCCAAACCAGGCCACGCCGTAGCTTCCCGCCATGCCGACGACGCTGAAGACGAGAATGATGGGCAGAGTAACCGCTGTCGGATGCACGGGAGCAAGGACGCCGAAGTAAAGAACGATGACAACGGCGATGAATAGCCACAGGAAGACAAGGAATTTACCCTGCGTGAAAAGATATGTCTTGCAAGTTTCATAGATGAGTTCGGAAATGTCGCGCATGGACTTGTGGACGGGCATGCCTTTGAGGCGGCTGTAGATGGCCAGCCCAAAGATGAGGCCGAAAACGCAAAAGACGATGCCGAAAAGAAGCAGCTTGTGGCCGTCGATCCCGAGAAAGGTCACTTGCGAAAGGTCGGGTACCTTTAGGCCGGCTTCACCGCCCGCTTCTTGAGCCAGTGTTCGAGCGCTCGCGAAGAGGGCTAGAAAAGCCGCCGCGGCACTCCATTTGGCGAATCTACATCCCAAGGACCAGGCACTTGCAAGCCAGGCGCGCATTAAAAATCCTCCATGATGAAAATCGGATTCAGGGCAAACCGCGGCCCTCGACACTCGCTTCCGGCACACCATTTCTTCCGAACGCTGTTTTTCTAGCGTCGGGGGATTGCCTTGCCTGATTTCAAAAGGCTCCCACCTCAAGACGGGACAGGAACTTCGCTTTTGTGCCCCGGTCGCGCCGGATTGGCCTGCATCGCGCACCCGGCCAGTCTGCTGCCGTAAATCATGGCGAGGCAGCACCTGTTGGGCCCGAGTACAGGCGCACACAAAGCGTTGATTTATAACATTTAGCGGAGTGGCGGGTCAAACTGCGTGAAGGTCCTTCCGGGGGGAATGAAGCCGCTCGCGGCAAGGGCCTGAAAAGAGCCTATTCAGGAGGTTTATAGGACGGTATCGCGGCGAACATCCGGGCGAAAAACAATTGCAAAGCGATGGTAACATGCCTTGATTGCCAGAGCAGCAAACAACCCGGTATAGACGGGGGCTCATGAACAGAGATTCTTCCGAGGCAGCGGCAATCCGAGCGGCTGCCAGTAACGCGATTTGTCACCAGGGAAAGCGCATTGAAGCCGACTGTGCCTGCCAGCCGCCGTCCTGGCAGCTAAACGTTCGAGCGCCGAACCCCGAGCAATCCGCGGGACCCGCGTGAGACATCATTTCTTTATTACTGGCACGGATGCCGGCGTCGGGAAGACGACGCTCTCAGCGCTTCTTTGTGCGGCGCTGGACGCGGTTTACTGGAAGCCGATCCAGACCGGGACGCTCGAAGGCTCCGACCGCGTAACGGTGATGCGGCTCGCGGGCATTGGGACGGATCGCACGCTGGACGAGGTGTACAAATTTGTCCCGCCGGTTTCGCCCGATCTGGCGGCGCGTTGGGCGGGCGTGGAAATCGATCTGGGCCGTATCAATCTGCCTACCAGCTTGCTGAACGATTGGCTGGTCGTAGAAGGCTTGGGCGGCGTGCTGGTGCCCATTAATCAAAAGCAATTCATGCTGGATATGATGGTCAAGTTCAAGCTACCGGTGATCCTTGCAGCGCGCAGCGGTGCGGGGACCATCAATCACACGCTGCTGACGCTGGCGGCTTTGCACGCGGCCGAACTACCGGTGCACGGCGTTGTTTTAATTGGCGACCAGAACCGCGAGAATCGCGAAACCATAGAGCGGTTTGGACATGTCCGGGTGATCGGCGAAATACCGCGCCTTCCGAATCTTCACCGCACCGCATTGATGCAGATCTTCATGAACCACTTCGACCGCGCCGCGTTTTCGCAGTGATTTCGAACGATGGCCCTGCCGTTGCTCTAGTGCCAATGAACTCTCTGCTAGACTGATCGTCCGAATTGCGGAGGAAGAATTTCCTTCGACGCGCGGCGGGAAAAGATTACGGCCTCGAAGAGGGGAATGGTTGACGGCGGGAGTCGCGATTGTCACTAAGTCTCAACGGCTGGAAACAAAAGATTATTGCATTTGCAGGCGGGCTGGGAGCGCCCGGCCTTCTGCTCATTTCTTTTCTGGATTCCTCGGTGCTTTCGTTTCCTATCATCAATGACCTTCTCCTCATTCAGCTTTCCATGCAGCGTCCCGAACGGATGCCACTCTACGCTTTGATGGCCGCATCCGGCTCGGTGCTGGGCTGTGTGGTGCTTTACTTCCTGGCGCGCATGGGTGGGGAAGCTTACTTTCACCGCAAAGCGGGTGCGCGCGCGTATGCCATTCGCCACTGGGTCGAACGCAACGGATTCGGCGGCATGTTGATTGCCGCACTTCTGCCGCCGCCGACGCCGTTCAAGATATTTGTGTTTGCCGCTGGTGTCTTTGAGGCGCCGCTTTTTGGATTTGCCTCAGCGATCACGCTGGCGCGCCTATTTCGCTATTTTGGCGTTGGCTATCTCGCGATTCGCTACGGGGCGGACGCGCTTCCCTATCTTGGCGCGCACAAGTTGCAGGTCACCGTTCTCGTGATCGGGCTTGTCACGGTCAGCTATGGTCTTTCGCGCTGGATACTGCGCCACAAGCCACAGCATGATGCGCAAGAGTAGCGCGCGAAAACGATCAGTGACGCAGGTCGCGACCCCAAACCAACTCCTGGGACGTGACTTTGTTGTTCAGATCAAGCTCGATAAGAGCGGCAATCTCGTGTTGTGTTTCGCCCGCCGCGGCATAACGCAAGTCACGCAAAACGACGATGTACCCGGATTCGGTTTTTTCCATGCTGGCCTTGGGAATCTGCGCCGCGGCGAGAAATCGCCTCGCGACGACGGTGTTTCTGGCCGCCTCGAGGGCGGGAGAGGGCTCCGGCTTGAAGAGTCTCAAACTTGCGTCGGGATCGAAGTTGCTGGTTGAGGTTGTTTCCACGTCGATTTCGTTCAGTGCGCTTTCGGTTTCCACGACCCCATGCCAGGTGAGAGGCGACAGAGGCTCCGGAAAGGCGCTCGCACGGCGCGGAGTTTCGCCATGAAACGCTTGGGACTGCATAAGCGTGATCACATTCGAGTGCAGAGTAGCGCGCACCCCTCCGTACACGAAGACCAGAGCCAGGCTGAGGATACCGCCGGTTTGTCCGCGCGGCTTTTTCGCCTTTGCCCCGATCTCGGAGCTGACAAGGTGAAACAGCTCCGGTAGTGCGATACCCGCAATGAGGATCGTGAGAATCCATGGATCGATGCTGGGTAGCCAGTCAGCTGCAAATCGTTTGGAGCTGAGCGGCAAGAAAAGCGCCACGCCATCGGATTGGCAGGCGTCCATTCCAATGTGAAGCAAGGCCGCGCAGAGCTGTAGGAGAAACGGGGCCACAAAGATAGTACCCAGAATCGATCTTTGCTTCGCTCGTGTGTCATTGGAAATCGTTTTGTCTTTTGGGACTAGCACGTTAGTTCGAAGTCCTCTGCGAAAGATGGCCGACAGGGGAATCGCAGGAATGGCTGCCGAAATAAGGATGGCCGCGAGGATGGAGTGAATATAAGTTCCGCGCCAGGTGAGAAAGCCCCACGGGCCAAAGTAGTTGCTCAGCCAATCGATGTCGGCAATGGTGCCAGCGAGAACGGCACTTGCCATGGCGAGCTTGCCCGCGCGTGGGAAGAAGCCTCGCGCGATGGCGAACGATGCCAGGCCATGAGTGACGATGTCCACGGTTAAGACTTTGAGGTTGCTTGCGATCTCGGGATGAGACCGTTGCGCGGCACGAGCAGCTTCAGAGCGCGCGGCACAATTTTGAACTCCACCGGGAGACGGGCGAGCGGCTCGCCATCCACCTGCGCGTAAATCGGATCTTCACCAAGAGGTTCACAGACAATGCGGTCGGCCTTCCAGAAGTGAACGCCTTCTGTGCCGCGGAGTTTTCCCAGCCACAGTGACGGCAGATAACTCAGGTAACGCAAACCGCTGCGCGAGGTCAGGGTCATCAGCTCGAACTGATCCTCATAGAGGTCCGCATCCGTGGTGATTTTGAAGGGCCCCCCGTAATGTTTGGTGCGGCCCACCACAACCAGAGACGAGTCGATTTGTTTGCCTGCGGCAGTAACTCGAAAGTGTTGGAATTTATAGCGAAAGGCTTCGCGCGCGCCCTGCCACCAGTACGCCAGCATGCCGACGCGCGCTTTCAGGTCGAGATCGATGGAATACACGATCATCCCATCGGGACCTGCGCCGGCGACGCTGAGAAAATATTTCGTCTTTGAGGGTTCGTTGAGCGGGGTGGCGAGTCCGAGCGGAATATCCCGCACTACTCCATGAACGAGCATTTCCGCCGCGCTGGGGATGTCCCAGGGCAAATTCAATTCCTTGGCGAGCACATTGGCGGTTCCACCGGGCAGGAGTGCGAGGGGCACGCGATGGCCATTTTTCTGGCCCGCAAGGCCGTTGACGACTTCGTTCAGCGTGCCATCGCCTCCGCAGGCGATGACCAGCTGGCGGCCTTCGTCATTCGCGCGCTGGGCCATCTCCGTGGCATCGCCGGCCTTCGCGGTTTCGGCGAGGTCCGTCTGAATTCCGCACGCGGCAAAAATGCGGCGCGCCTCATCGAGCATGGAACGGCGGCCCTGCCCGCCGTTCCCGGCATTGGGGTTGTGAATCAGCAGCGCGTTGCGAATTTCTGCGGTCATCCCTTGTCTCGGTTTAGTATGAGTCGTTTCTTGCCAACTTCATTCTATATAATGTCAGGCGAAATTGAGCTATCTCTTCTCTAGAGGGTTTCATGGCCAAGGCCGCGCCGGCTTCCATTAAGAAAGAGATCGAAGGGCTTCGCGAGAAGCTTCGGCACCACGAATATCGTTATTACGTCCTCGATGACCCGGAAATTTCCGACGCCGCTTACGACAAGTTGATGGAGCGGCTGAAGGGGCTCGAGACGGCGCATCCTGAGCTGATTACGCCCGATTCGCCGACGGTTCGCGTAGGCGGAGCTCCCCGCGACGGTTTTCAAACAGTGCGCCACGCGCGGGCGATGCTGAGCCTCGACAACGCGTTTTCCTACGATGGACTGCGTGATTTCGACCGGCGCGTGCGCGAAGGCAGCGGCAAAGAAAGAATTGAGTACATTGCTGAACACAAGTTCGATGGCCTGAGCATTTCGCTGCAGTACGAAGATGGTGTGCTCGTGCGCGGCGTGACCCGTGGCGATGGAACGACCGGCGAAGACGTCACCCCCAATGTGAAGACGATCCGTTCGATTCCGTTGCAAGTGGATACGCTAGTTTTGAAGAAGGCCAAGCTCCCGTCCGATTTTGAAGTGCGCGGAGAAGTGCTGATGACGCGCAAAGCGTTTGAAGCGTTGAACCGGCAGCAGGAGCAATCTGGCGGAAAGATTTTTGTGAATGCGCGCAACTCCGCCGCCGGAGCTGTGCGAGTCCTCGATCCCTCGATCACGGCTGCGCGGCGTCTGGACTTCTTCGCGTACTACCTTTTCGTCGATGGCAAAGTCCCCTTTCCCAAGCATTCCGACAGCCTCACTGCCTTGAAGCAATTGCATTTCCGCGCTTCGGACGATTGGAAGTTGTGCAGTGGGGTCGATGCGGTCATCGCCTATTGCGAGGATTGGGAGGCGAAGCGCGAAAAGCTGCCCTACGAGATCGATGGCGTAGTAATCAAGGTCAATTTCACGGCCATTCAGAACGAATTGGGCTATACCGCCAAAGCACCGCGCTGGGCGATCGCGTACAAATATCCCGCGCGGCAGGAGACCACGGTCGTCAACGACATCATCGTGCAGGTGGGCCGCACAGGTGCGCTGACCCCAGTCGCTGTGCTTGAGCCGGTGCAAGTGGGAGGCGTCACTGTCAGCCGTTCCACACTCCACAATATGGATGAGGTCGAACGGCTCGGGTTGCAAATCGGCGATACCGTGCTGATCGAGCGAGCTGGGGAAGTAATTCCGCACGTTCTGAAAGTGGTCAAGGAAGGAAAGAACCGCAAACCCTTCCATATGCCGAAGCAGTGCCCTGAATGTGGCAGCACGATCCACAAATCCGAGGATGAGGTCGCGTATCGCTGCGTGAACGCCGCGTGCCCGGCAAAGCGGAAAGAGTCGTTGCTGCACTATGCCAGTCGCCACGCGATGAATATCGATGGACTTGGAGAAAAAATCGTCGATCAACTGGTGGACAAAGCGGTGGTGAAAGATGTGGCCGATCTTTATGCTTTGAAAGCGGACCAGGTCGCGGCGCTAGATCGCATGGCAGAAAAATCCGCGCAGAATTTGCTCGCCGAGATTGCGGGCAGCAAGAAAAACAGCTTGGCGCGCCTCATTTATGCACTGGGGATGCGCTTCGTCGGGGAGCGCACGGGGCAACTGCTTGCGGAACATTTTTCTTCACTCGAAGAATTGGCCGCCGCAGAAGAAGAGCAACTCGTGGCTGTGCCCGAAGTCGGCCCGAAAGTTGCCGCAGCGATCGCTGAGTTTTTCTCCGAAGCCGCGAATCGCCAGCTCATCAAAAAGTTGCACAAGGCCGGTGTGCATCCCACAGCGGAAAAGCGCGAGGTCAAGAGCGACAAGCTAGCAGGGAAAAGCTTTGTGTTCACGGGCGGCCTTGCAAATCGTTCGCGAGAAGAAGCGGGTGAGTTGGTCCAGCAACACGGTGGGAAAATCTCCGGCTCGGTGAGCAAGAAGACAGACTACGTAGTGGTAGGCAGCGATCCCGGCTCGAAATACGACAAAGCCAGAGAACTCGGACTCACTATTCTCACGGAAGCAGAGTTTGAGAAACTACTCGGACTCAAATAACCCTTCGCAAGCCTTTGCAACTCGCAATACGATAGCTACTAATTTGGGCGATAAGGCATAATCCTCACGAGGTTCGAGGCTCATTGTTAACGCGCGTTGTCGAGTTCCTCCGGTCCGTTATCCCTGCGGACCCGACGCAGCTCGTATTCTTGGCAGGCGTCGTCTCTCTGTTTGTGGCACCGCACCTGAGATGGTGGCCTACGGGACTGGGCGTCGCACCCCAACGTGTTGCGGATTCGTTCGGGCAAACAGTGCAGTCCCTTGGCGTTCTCTTCCTGCTACCTATCACCTTCGCGGCCGTGGCCGGTTATTTCGTCTGTTTCTGGCCTGGCAACCATCCCATCCGCCGAATCCTGGGGCTGATATGCTTTCCTGCGATAGCAGGAATGTGCCTCATGTTTGGTCGGATTCTGTATCTCACCGGTCCTTCCTCTTCAATTCTGCAAGGCCCAAGGAGCCTGGTGGCCAGCAAGATCAATTGGGCGTGGTCGTTGCCATGGAAGTTCTTGACAGGATTCCATTTCTGCCTGATTGGCTTGCTGCTCATAGCAATTTACACTTCCAGGCTTGCGTTCGGAACTGCCGCTCTGCCGTTGTCATTACCTGGCGATGCTGCTTCAACAGCCCCAGATTTGGAATCATGGAAGCGGATTCAATTCCTGATCTGGGTGCTAGTGGGACCGCTCTGTTTCTTGTACAGCTTCCTTGCATTTTTGACTATAGGACTTCCCATGATTTTGTCGGTGCCCGTGCTAGCTTACAGTCAAAGTATTTGGTTCTCCAGATTTTCGACTGTCGCGGAAGCAACTGTTCTTTTTGCTGTCATATTTTGGATCGCGAGGAGTGGGGGCAGACAAGTGATATGGAAGACGATCCGGTTTCCCAGGCCAGAATATGCCTGCCTCGCGCTGGCAATTCCAATCGGAATCGGCGTGCTTCTTTCTATTGGGCAATATTTATTTGACCGGGCGCAGTGGATGGAACAAAGCCTTGGAACGCTGGATTCGCCACAATTCGGTTCCTATTTCACGCTCCCCGATCTATGGCTGCTCCTGCTGTTTTTCCCGGCGTTTTTCGAGGAAATGATTTTTCGCGGTTTCCTGCAATACCGCTTTATTCAAAGGTATGGAATCTATCGCGGCATTTTTTTGGTAGGCATTGTTTGGGCCGCTTTCCACTTCTTCTCGGATTTTTCTTTTGTCCGAGTCACAGACCAAGAAGCCATTCTGAAATTGGCCTGGCGCATCTCTATCTGCCTCGTGCTTAGCTATGTTTTTGGGTGGTTGACACTACGCACCGGTTCGATTCTTCCCGCTAGCCTCGCCCACACCATTTACAATGTGCTTTTCTTCTCAGAGTTTGGACAGCCTTTTCCCGGAAAGAGTACCCTGCAGGTCTCTTTGTGGGGTGTACTGGCGTGTGCGCTTTTCCGCTATTGGCCTGCACGGACCGAAAATGGACCAAAAACAACACCAGAGGTGGGAAATCCGGAACCCGCCGTTTGACCAAAGATATTCGGCGTATTTTTGGACCGCCGAACGGCCGATTGCCGAGGTATAATTCAACTGGCGGGTGAGCCGGGTGATCGCTGGCTTGGTCATCGCAAGAGGGCCGGGCGGGAGGAAAGTCCGGACACCGTCGTCGTAGGCTCGCAAGAGCCGGTGACGAAATAGGGCAACGCGCCTGGTAACGCCAGGGGGGCGGTGGCACAGACTTCGGTCTGTGCGGCCAAGGAAGAGTACAGGCTAAAGCCTGTACCACCGTTCACGGAAAGTGCCACAGAGAATATACCGCCGGCCGAGAGAAGCACGGTGGCATCGCGCAGGAAAACCTGCGAGACGTCTTCGAAACGCTCGCTCAGTTTGGCAAGGGTGAAAAGGTGGGGTAAGAGCCCACCGCTCCGGTGGTAACATCGGAGGCACGGAAAACCCCGCGTGGTGCAAGGCCAAATAGGAGGGGAGAGCCGGCCCGGCTCGCTGAGAGCACTCGCGCAAGTGAGCGCTCTCCCTCGACGATAGGGCAATCTATCGTTGAGAGCAACCCTCGGGTAGGCTGCTGGAGTCACGGCGCGAGCCGTGACCTAGAGGAATGATCGCCGCGGCACACCGACCTTACGGGAAGGCAGGCCGCACAGAATCCGGCTTACAGGCTCGCCCGCCAATTCTTGCCTTTTTTCAGTGACTTACGAGACCTCATCTCACGACTGTGACGCCGGTGCGTCGGAATCACAATGCCGTCTCAAGCATCTCCTCGCAATGCTGTCATCTTTCCATCTTTCCACACTATCTTTCCACACTTCTTTCCACACTTTGACTTGGTTGAGGGTGAGACCTAAGATGGCGTCAGGCTCTGCCCACGATTGGCAAAACCATCTCGCAGTACCGCGTCCTCGAAAAGCTCGGCGACGGGGTTAGGCGCGTTATCTATAAGCGGAGGACACCAAGGTTCACTATTTCGTTGCCTTTGAAGTTCCTTCCTGAGAAGCTTCACGCCAGACCGCCAGACTGACAAGCGCTGGGCCGCTTCGACCGCGAGGCACAGGCTGCTTCCCTCCCTGACCATGCCAGTATTTGCACGACTCATGAAATCGGCGAACGCAGCCAGCAGCTCTTCATTGCGATGGAGTTCAGGGAAGGCACCACTCGGAAGCACCGCATTTCCGGCAAGCCGCTGCCACTTGAGCAGTTCCCAGTGATGGCTTGACAATTGCGAACATAGACTGATCAGGCCGTACGCGAAGAACGCCAGAATAGCGCCATCTCTCTGGCTCTTTCATGAAACGAAATAAGTCCGAAGTTCACTATGCAACACCAGGTTTCCGCCGATTCGGTGCATCCGCTTGGAAGCCAGGCTTATCGCGTACGATCATAAGGGGTTGGTGTGTTTGCCACGCTGCCTGATTCCTTGAAGGCTACCCTCTCGCAGGTTCTTCTAACCCGCCAGTTGATACTCCGCGGTAGAGAGTCTGACTCAATTTCTTTTGCATAGCGGCTTGGAGAGCACATGAAGAAATCTTCGAAGCTAGTTCTGGTGCACTCGAACGATTCGGGCTGCCGGTTTCCGGAAGGCGACCTAAGCGCGATTAGGAAGATGCTTGACGCACTCGGAGGAGAAAGCGTCCCCATTTCTGCGGCTGCGCAGGTGCGCGACATTCCCGCTGTCACGGTAGTCCACAACGTCGGATGGCCAGAATGGGTTGAGGCCGTAACGAGTCTGAAGGTGATGTGGCGCGACTCTCGTTTCATTGGGATTTTCGATCAGAGTGCCGCCGAGCTGGCGTCCCCTCTCCAAGAGGCTTTGCACGGTTTCGACGACTTCTTATTCGCGCCTGTGCGGAGTGTAGAGTTACGCGCTCGCGTCGATCGGCTTTGTGATTTCGCAAGCCGAGTTGCGCAATCTGACCTTGATGCATTCAAGTCTCGGCACCAGCTCGAATCGCTTTTAGGGGAAAGCGAAATATTCGTGCGCGCATTACGTAGAATCCCGCTTCTTGCGGCAGTTGATTCTGTGGTCTTGATCTCTGGCGAGACTGGTTCCGGAAAAGAGCTCGTGGCAAGAGCGCTGCACTATGGTGGTCCGCGACGAAGCGCTCCGTTCGTGCCGTGCAATTGCGGAGCGGTGCCCGATCACCTTTTTGAAAATGAGTTGTTCGGCCATGCATCGGGAGCGTATACGGATGCACGCGCAGATCAAAAAGGGCTGCTGGCGATTGCCAATGGAGGAACGCTCTTCCTCGATGAGGTGGACAGCCTAAGCTCAAGTGGGCAAGTTAAATTGTTGCGGCTTCTTCAAGATCGGGAGTACCGGCCGCTGGGTTCGGCGCAGACTTGTCAGGCTGATGTTCGGATTGTTGCGGCGACAAATGCGAATTTGACGGAATTGGTAAAACAAAAACGGTTTCGCGAAGACCTGTTTCATCGGCTCAACGTATTGCAGCTGAATTTGCCACCGTTAAGAGAGCGCGCTTCCGATATCGTTGGGTTGGCGCAAACCTTTCTTAGACGCTTTGGCGCGCAGCTTGGCCGGCCAATGTTGAGGATAAGTTCCGACGCCTTTCTTGCTTTAAAGTCTTATCTTTGGCCAGGAAATGTACGGGAGCTTGAGAGTGTCATCCAAAGAGCCGCGATCCTCACCGAATCCTCTTTGATCGAGGCAGCGGACTTGGCGCTTCCCGGAACCGACGGGCGACCTAATCCTGTTGCTGGCTTTGAACAAGCCAAGAAACAAGCCATAGATGGATTTGAACGAGACTATCTGAAACAAGTATTGGAGGAAGTCGAGGGGAATGTCAGCCGAGCTGCCAGGCAAGCCGGCAAAGATCGTCGAACCTTCCAGCGTTTGATCCGAAAGTACAACCTCAGTATCGCCGATTATCAAAGCTAACGTCTAACCTGCGGCATCGCACGCCAAGTGCGGGAATGTCCCCGCGGCCTGTAACATCAAAAAAACCGCTTGTTATCCGCGGGAATGCGGCTTGCGCCCCGCATTCCCACTTGCATCACCGCTTAAAAACAATGACTTGTGATGTGGCCCTCAGAATGCAACTTGCAGGAAGTGTTTTCAAAAGAGGTCTGCATGTGCTGGGCCTGTCGGGTAGAGAACGACGGATCGCGCTCGAAATTCTTGGATACCTGATGAGACATCCAGATGCAAAGGATTCCGTGACGGGAATTCGCCTGAGTTGGCTTGATGAGCCGGGAAACTGGACTGAACAGGAAGTGCAGAGAGTTACAGAGGTATTGGTGGCGCGTGGAATGATTCGAACATGGGAGTCCGGCTTGGAATTCACAGTTCTAGGACCTACTGAAGAGTTTCTGAAGTCGCCGGAGGCGTTTATCCGCGAGTTCCGTTCATACGCCTAGCAAGAACGTGAAAAGGGGAAAAGAATGGCTGCAAGCATCAAGAATCTAACTCCAAGACTGCTGTACGTTTCGCTTAACACCGGTTTGACTCTACGACTTTCACCGCGTGCTGCTTCAAGCGGCATTGACGAGGTGCAGGTAAAAGGTAACGCACACATCGAAAAGCTGCTCAGCCGGCGAATGATTTCCGTCGAATATAGCGAAAAAGCGGATGAGACGAAAGACGAAGACGATTCCCGCTCTCGCACTCGTAAGAAAGCATGAATTCGCAGGTGAGATCTTCATGAATATTGAACTGACGGAAGGAATCGCAAAATGCCGACACTAACTTACCCGGGAGTTTATGTTCAGGAGATTTCGAGTGGGGTGCGACCGATTGCAGTGGCTAGCACTTCCACTGCTGCCTTTGTTGGCCTGGCGCAGAAGGGGCCGAGCCAACCCACACGTGTCACGAATTGGACTGAGTTCCAACGCTCCTTTGGAACGTTCATTTCAGATGGGTATATGGCCCATAGCGTTTTCCAGTTTTTTAACAACGGCGGCCAGCAATGCTACATCGTGCGTGTGACACGTTCTGATGCTGTCACAGCCGATGTCACCGTGCAGAATCGAGCTAGTGTTCCAGTCAACGGTTTGACATTCTCTGCGAAGAACCAAGGCGCTTGGGGGAATTATCTCTATCTGCAAATTGAGGATGGCAAGGCAGACTCAGGCAACAGATTCAAAATTAGTGTGCGTCAGCAAACGGATCCAGGCGTAATTCCACCCAATTTCAAGGACATCACACCCCTTGAGGTCTTCGACAATCTCAGCATGGATCCAGCCGATCCAAATCACGTTGTGGAGATACTGCAACAGAACTCTACGTTAATCAACGCACAAGTGCTTGCCGCCAATACTTCTGTTCAGCGAGGCAATCAGCGCGGCGGTTTTGGTCCCGTACTGCCCTTGGGGACCAACAACAGTTTTCAGATCAACTTGGATAGTGACGGCTTTCAGGTGATTACGTTGCCAGCAGCGGCAACTGCCTCAACTGTTTTGACAGACATCGCTACTGCAATTACCACAGCAGTCGCGGCTTTGACCCCAAAGAAAGCTTCGACGCCGACGACAACCTTTACAGCGTTCACGTGCACCGTCGAAACCGTTGCCGGCCAGTCACGTTTTTTGCTGCAATCGGGAAGCGCGGCTGTTACTTCATCAGTGCGGGTGCAAGCTGCCTCCGCCAATGATGCTTCTGTTCTGCTGAAACTTGGCGCTGCGAATGGCGGAGTTTCTCAAGATGGACGCTCTGTGCAACGACCCGCCAATGCGGACGTAGTCCAGATCGGGGACAACGCACTCGCTGCTCCCGTGACTGCGGTCACTTTGGGTACAGACGGCACAGCGGCAATTAGTGAAACAGCATTCAGCAATGCATTTCCTCTGCTGGATAACGTCACCGACTTTAGTCTTCTCGCTGTACCGGGCGAGAGCACTGCTGCAATGGCGGACTTGGGCATGGGCTATTGCTCAAACAGGACGCTTCAAGATGTGTTTTACATCGGTGAAGTAGCCTCTACAGACATTACGGCAGACGAAGCAATTGCCTTTCGAAACCGTCTGACGACGGCTAACTCATACGGAGCTATTTATTTTCCTTGGGTCCAGGCACTCGACCCAACGGGCGCGTCTCAACAACCGATTCTGTTGCCGCCTTCCGGCTATATTGCTGGACTCTACGCACGAATCGACGGAAGCCGCGGGGTCTGGAAGGCGCCTGCAGGAACGGAAGCGAGCCTAAACGGTGTAGTTGGCCTGGCAGCAGTTTTGAGTGACACACAGCACGGAAATCTCAATCCAATCAACATCAATGTGATTCGGCGATTTGCAACAGCGGGCGTCGTCTCATTTGGCGCTCGGACGATTACCTCTGACGCTGAATGGACATACGTGCCCGTTCGCCGAACTGCGATCTTGCTGCGAGTCAGCATTTACTACGGCATTCAGTGGGCTGTGTTTGAGCCAAACGACGAGCCCCTTTGGTCCGAACTTCGGTTGAACATCGGCGCGTTCATGATGACGCTGTTCCGTCAGGGCGCATTCCAGGGATCGAAAGCGTCAGATGCATTCTTTGTCAAATGTGATAGCGAAACCACGACGCAGGCCGACATAGATTCTGGAGTCGTGAACATTCTGGTTGGATTTGCTCCGTTAAAACCAGCGGAATTTGTAGTCGTCAAGATTAGTCAAAAGGCGGGCCAGGCATCAGCCTGACCTTGGTAACTGCACAAGGAGAACCGTGGATGCCTAAGTTCACAGTAAACAGCACTCGATTCGATCCGTATCTCGGATTTAAATTCAAAGTGAAGTGGGATGGCCAATACGTCGCGGGACTGAACAAGTGCAGCGCCCTCAAGCGAACCACGGAAGTTACTCCCTGGTACGAGGGTGGGGACTCGAGTGGCCCGCATCAGATCCCCGGGAAATCGAAATATGATCCCATCACACTCGAAGCTGGAGTCACTCACGACACCACGTTCGAGGAATGGGCGAACAAGGTGAACAATTTTCAGGGCGATGCTGCAAGCTCATTGGCGACTTTTCGCAAGAACATCACCATCGAGGTCTACAACACGCAAGGCGCAAAGGTAATTGCATACAACGTTTTCCGATGCTGGGCTTCGGAGTATCAAGCTCTGCCGCAGCTAGACGCTTCCGGCAACGCGGTCATGATTACCACGCTCAAGCTGGAGAATGAGGGCTGGGTCCGCGATACCTCAGTGACAGAACCGAAGGAGACTTAGCGCGCAGTCCTTCTTGTGAGCTAAAGAGCCATGGCCGGAAACGCAGATAGGTTGCCAGGCGGATACTGGGATTCCGTAGGAGTCTTGCATCGCGAATTTGAGTTGTCTGTTTTGACCGGACGCGACGAAGAACTCTTGTCGCAAGCAGACCGGGCAGAAACGGCGTCTCTGGTGACGGCCGTTTTGTCTCGTGCCGTAAGAAAAATCGGAAATATCAGCCCTGTGACTGAGGAGCTAGCCCGACAGCTATTGGTCGCCGATCGGCAATTTCTTTTGATGAAATTGCGCCAACGGACATTCGGCGACTTGGTGCGTGCGGACCTGTTTTGCCCGTGGGCCGGTTGCGGCCGTCGCGCATCTATGGAGTTCAAGATTGGTGATCTGCCAGTGGAAGAAGCGACGCAACTTTCTCCGCTTTACTCGATGTTCCTTTCGCGAACAGCTCTTGACGAGGAAGATGCTTCGAGGCGTGAAGTCACTTTTCGTCTCCCGACCGGTGCCGACCAAGAAGCAGTGTCTTCTCTGCTTGCAACCAATGAAGCGGAGGCGTTATCGCTTTTGCTGAGGCGTACAATCCAGCGTATCGGGTCATGTGATTTCCCATCGGGAAAGCAGATAACGGAACTGTCTTCCATTGCGCGTGCAGAAATAGAAGCGGAGATGGAGCGCGTGGCCCCGAGAGTGGAATTGAACTTGGAGACTTCTTGCCCTGAATGCGGACGAGCTTTTCTCGTTCCATTCGACATACACCGTTTCTTCTTCGGTGAACTTCGCACTGATCTGAATCTGCTCTACCAGCAGGTGCATTACCTGGCCTACCACTATCACTGGGGTGAGTCCGAGATCATGACGATGCCTGGCAACAAAAGGCAGAAATATATTGAGCTGCTCGCGGGCGAAATCGAAAGGTTGAACCATGGCGCGTGATCTCGCTAACAGCGCGAATGGTATTCTGCGTCACTCCCTTGCTGATGGGATGGCATCTTTCGGCTACCGCACACGTGTGTATTCACTATTGGGGTTTCCACGGCCCGGTGGGGTTGCAATGAACTTTCCTAAGCCACTTCCAATCGCCGGCTTCAGCTATGTAGTTCCGCGTTTCAGCGGGGAGTTTGAGTTGCCGGATGACCTCCTTGCGGGCACGCCCCAACGTGCCGCTTCGCTTGCCGCTTCGCTTGTCGATAAGACGCCCTCTGTTGATCGGACGGTTGTTACATCCCGAGGTGAAGAACCCGCTGCGCGTGGAAGGGAAATGAACACGGCAGCCAACTACCAGAGTGGAGAGCTGAAAACGAATACAAAGAGCAATCAAGTTGTTGAACATCTCTCTCCAACTATCCCAAGAGTCGAAACTGAAAATCTCGCGCCACAACTCTCGCCGAGCCAGGGTAATTCCCAACAGGTGGTGCCTTCTAACGCGCAGACACGTTGGACGAGTGACGCCGGTGTTCACCGTGCAGTCCCGGATCGGGCGTCTCAGAAGAACTTCGAAAGAGCGCAAAAACATGATTGTCCTCAAACCGCCTCAACCGAAATCGACTCGTTGAGTCACTTTGCTGCCAAGAACATAAGGCCTAGAAACACTGGCGCGGAAGAAGGTCAGCAAGCGGGGCAAGAATATTCTTCGTTAAAGATTTCCAAGTCACATTCTGCAGACAAATTATCTGACGTAGTAATGCCACCTCCTGCGGACGGAAGTGCGAATTTGCCGGTGAAAAAAATCGCACCGGAGCTGGAGTACACGAAACACGTAGAGCCACAGACTCAAAGAGAACTCAAAAGTTCCAGTGCGACTGTTCCGCGTTTAGAACTACTAGTTGCAAGCTCACATCCGCGACACGCCGAGAAGGCGGCAATCGCGGCCGAGAAGTCGCGCTCTTCTCGTCAAACGAACCAGGGTAAATGGAAAAGTGAGCACACATCCTCGGAGGCACGACAACCGGACTCGCCCCACACTCCGACGGCGCAAACGACTTCTCAGAAGACACAAGTTGTCGTCAAGCAAGTGACAATGCAAGAGATTCCCGTAGCTTTTTGGGAGCGCAGATACCTCAGCCACTTGCGCGTAAGGATCCGGCGATGAGCGTCTCCTCGGCAATAGGTCTGGTTAGCTCATCGCTTAGGAATCTCCTGATCGGTGAGATGACCCTAAATCCAGCTGTTCCAGTGACAATTCTCGCGCCTGACGAGGCTGGTGGCGACCAGCGGATCAATCTTTTTTTATACAAGGTAGAAGAAAACTCATTTCTCAAGAACGCGGATTGGACCGTCGATCCAAAAAACACGAGCCAGTTGGTGCCACCACCGCTGTCTCTCCATCTCTTTTACTTGATGACGCCGTACGCGAAAAACGACCCGCAGCTCGGCAACGCGACTGCGCATGAAATTTTGGGAGATGCGATGCGCGTGTTCTACGAGAATTCTGTAATTCCAGCCACCTTCCTGGAACCCGACCTTAAAGGAGCGAGAGAACAGTTCAAAATTATTTTCAATGCGCTGGATCCGGAGGAGCTCAGCCGCCTGTGGAGCACATTTGCACAGCCCTTCCGGCTTTCTGTGCGCTATCAAATTTCAACTGTGCAGGTAGATATGGCAGTGGCTCAGGAAAAGCCGCTCCCGAAGCGAGTGCGTACGATTGGTGTGCCCAGCGTGGAGGCTCCGTACACCCCTCCCTCCGTAACAGGAATTTCACCGGCTAGTGGACCAGCAGGAACTGTGGTCACCTTCGCCGGACAGGATTTGCAGGGTTGGCAGGCGAATGTTTCGTTGGGCAGCCAGGCATTGCTCACCGGCCAGGCTCTAAATACCAACACGTTTACCGCAACGATTCCAGCAGCAACTGTGCCCGGTTTCTACGACATTCGAGTGGACATATCGAGTCTGTTCCGGCGCGTGTTTCTGTTCGAGGTGACAGCATGAGTGCGGATATGCAATTCCGTCCGTACAGAGACGGGTTTGAGCATCTCGAAGAAGAATTGCAGCGACTGGATTTATTGCTGCGGCTCAAGATCGGAAGCCAATCTTTGTTAAATGGGGTTCTGCCCGAAAGGCAGGCTTCACGCGCGGTTTGTATTTCCTCTGGGGAAGTCGAATGGCTCCTCAACAATGGCCATGAGTCACGCCCCGAAGAGACGCGCAACGTTGTGTTGCGCGCGGAATTAGCCAAACTGAAAGCGACCATTGACGGCAGGATTGGGCGCAGCAAGGAGGAAAAAATCTTTTTGGCCCTTCCGCATCTATGCGATTTGTTCGGGCTTTCGTCTTTCGAGCGAGACGCGGTGATGATCTGCCTCGCGCCCGAACTTAGGCGCAAGTATGACCGGTTGTACGCGTATTTGCAGGATGACATCACACGCAAACGTCCGAGTGTGGATCTCGTTCTGGATCTGCTGTGTGATAGCGAAGCTAAGCGGTGGAATGGCCGAAGATTCTTTGCGGACAGCGCGACTCTGTTGCGTTCCGGGCTCTTGCAAAAAGTGGATGACCCAGCCAGCCCTTCGGGTTCGAGTGGCCTTTCGCAATTTCTCAAGCTGGATGATCGGATATGCGAGTTCTTGCTCGACAACAACCAAATGGATGCGCGCCTGGCTGGGGACGTGCAAATCCTCCAACCAACTCGTCGAACAGATTCACCAACTATTGAACATTCGATTGTTGCTGGGGCCTCAATGTTCGTTGAGCGCCAGTTTTCCTCCGACAATCCCGATCGGCGCAAGCTGATTTTACATGTGCACGGCCCGCGCGGAGTTGGCAAGCGAGAACTGGCATTGCATATTGCCGGCCGGCTTAACTGTGCTCTATTGAATGTGGATGCAGAGTTGCTTCTGGCGCGAGGCGAAAACGCAGAAAGATTCTTACGTATTGCGTTTCGAGAAGCTCTTCTGCAGCGAGCGGCGATTTTTGTCGAACACGCGGATGCGTTGTCGCAAGAGTCAGCAAAAACACTCTTCAAATGTTTTCTACTGGCGATATCAGAATTCGGATGGCTGGTTTTCTTGAGTTCCGTGGGACCTTGGAATCAGCATCAAGAGTTTGCGAACTGCGTTTTTCACTCCATTCAACTGCCAGCTCCTGATGCGCTTACACAAGAAGCTGCCTGGATGGCCGCTCTCGATGGTGAAATTGCGGAAGCCGAGATTTGGTCCAAGCAGCTAGCAAGTCAATTCCGGCTGACTCCTGGCCAAATTCGGGCGGCAGCTGAATTGGCAAAAAATCGCCGGTACATGAACAAAGAAAAGGGAGCCATTGTCTTTGAGGAATTAACAGCAGCCTGTCGCCAGCAGTCCAGCCAAAAGCTATCGGAGCTTGCCGTCAAGATTGTTCCACACTGCGATTGGAACGACCTAGTGTTGCCATCCGAAAAAATCACGCATTTGCGCGAGATCTCAATTCAGTTCAGAAATCGCCACAAAGTATTCGAAACCTGGGGTTTCGGGAAGAAGTTGGGTCGGGGCAAAGGTCTAAGTGTACTTTTTGCCGGCCCTTCCGGCACAGGCAAGACCATGGCCGCGGAAGTCCTTGCGCGTGATCTTGGGCTTGATCTCTACAAAGTCGATCTCGCAAACGTCGTTAGCAAGTACATAGGTGAAACGGAAAAAAATCTGTCCACCCACAGTAACGGTTTGCTGAACGAGTTGAGTGTCTTCTTCAATTTCGACGTCCTCGACACCCAAAACTGATTGCAGAGCTTGAAGGAGACTTGACCAGGGAGGAACTCCCGCGATGCCCACCGGAAACCGCGTTGTGATCACAGCATCCTTGCCGATCAAAGCCAGTGGAGACAGGAATTTCGGATTTGCATCGGCGATATTCCACCACTGGAGAGGTTGGCTGTAATACTTGTAGCCCAACTGATCCAGCCGGTCTCCGCTATCCACCGTGTGCCGAAACGTGCCGGTCACTTGGGGAAGCAACCGCACCTCTTTGCTAGCCAATAGCCGCCCCTGCGCATCAAGTGCGGTGACATTGGGCAACTTGCGATAGCGAGAAATCTTGCTGAACATTAGTTACCCCGGAACCACTACGTTCGCGATGTCCGCGATATTCGCTAAATTCAAAACCGACATGGCCTCGACCATCGCCTTCGAATACAAATAAGGAACGCTCTTTCCTTCGATCACAGTTAAATTCACAGAAACGGTCGCTCGTATCGGATTCAGATCCGTGCTGAATTCAGTCTCCGTGATATTCATGCTGTTGATGTTCACAGGCAGCACACGCTTCCGGCCGAAAATGAAGAGGACAAGGGGCGGATTGGAGCCGCGCGTGAAACTGAATCCCTTCGTTCCGCCGCCAAGCAGCGCACTCACAGCTGCAGCCAGCAAACTCTCCCCTTTCGGATACACCATCAATTCCAGGGTTGCGATCTGCGGAGCGATACCGAACTGTTCCGTGAGCGTGTCTCCGTCGTCCAACTTGTCTGTGGCGTCGAGACGTATATCAAATCCAATGGACTGTTCTTGCACGGTCACCAGCTGCTGCTTTTGGAGATCGAGTAGATTCGAAAATGTGCCGTGAAACTGACGCAGCGTGCGAGTTGGAGTTTGGCTGACCGGCGTCTTGCTTCCCGGCGGCGGCGGTGGAGGATTCGGCACTGCAAACGTCAGGCTGCGATTGCGCGTCAACTGCAGTGGATTGAACTGAAAAACGACCACTAGCGGCGGCAGACTCAATCCAAATTCCACGAATGCGCCACGCAGGATCTTCGGCTTGTTGGGAAATCCGTCAGACATATAGATCCGTTTTTTCCTGTAACCTTTTCATCCTTAAGCGCCAGAATCCGTTTCTTCTCGTGCAGCGCCCGCACCGGGGGCTGGGACTTCGTTGGGTGTACTTTTTTGACCAGAATCAGCACCTGCGCACGAAACTCCCTGCCCTGCTGGGCAAGCGGGCGTTGCATTTCCCGAAACCTTTACTCTTGTGTCGCCTACACGGGAGTGCTTGAAAAGCATCTCCGCATTCGCGCTGTCCAGGCGAACGCAGCCGTGAGAAAGAGGAGTCCCATCGACAGGTCTGTATTCGTGAAGCGCAATGCCGCGCGTACTGTAAAAGTACATCCAGAAGGGAATCGTTCCGCCTTCAACGGCGTGTTCCTTTTCTTTGCTCTGAATCGCAAAATCCCCAATGGGCGTGCAACAAGATCCGCGAGCTTTCTTTTGATCGTAAGGAGACTCGCAAGGATTAGCTCCCGGATTGCAGCACGGGCGGTTGCAGATTCCTGGTGGATCATCCGGATCGCCGTACCCTTTGCCCGTCGAGCAACGGAACGTACTCCTTGTCTCATCGGGCGGTGTTCCGTGCCAGTCGAGTTTGATATTTTGCGGCGAATTCAGATCAACATTGATTTGCGAAACATATGAATCATCCGGCGATCGCATGATTAGGTCATTGGGAGCGGAACCACGTAGCCCGACGCTGAAGCCTTCTTGTTGTCGCGAATTGTGAGTTTGCGTAACGCGAGGGCTTGCTTCCTGCAAAGCCACACGTTCCAGATCCGGTCCCCATTGAGAAGTCAGAGACAGCACTCCCTGGTTTCCGATTGCACGTTGTAGCATCCTCGCACTCTGGATCTCTTTGCCCTGTACACGCGCTGAAAAAATGGCCGGCTTGGTAGCACTCGGCCTTGCTCGGTCACTAGATCTTGTCTGTGGGAAAGGCACTTTGTAGCTCCACACTAAATCTGCCAACAACCACGGATCATGAGTTGGCGACAATTGTTGTGCACTGCGCCGGTTCAAGAGTTTCACCAGTAGCTGTAGCTGTTGGCTCCATGAGATTGTCCGTACCGCCTGGGTGTCCCGTATGGACAGTACCGTCTGCGTTGAGTAAGATGTGTCCAATCTCGTGAGCAAGAGAGCGCCGCGCGGCGCTGTTTGTCACAATAACCATGCCTTCATAAGGAGCCGCGGCTCCCGTTGCCCACACGCCGGGAAAACTCGTCGCGAGAGCAATGCTGGGATTCATATCGTCTACGTAAAAGGCTCGGATACGACCGCCCAAGTGGAACGCAGCACTGGCCTGGTCATAGGTAGTTGACTCTTCTGGGTCTATAGCCCCGCGAGCCGTGGCCCTGTTCATGATCGTGTCGCCACCCAACCATTTATCTGAATCTGCGGCCCCTACAGATACGCCCGTTCCCATTTGCAAAGTTACGCAGCACGACCGGAATATAGAGTTAGCAAAATCCAGATCGTCCACGGAGTTGCGGTTCGAACCACGCAACGAAACAAGGTCGACGGTCACCGTTTTTTGACCATCCGGACATTGCGACTTCGTCGGTTCTCGTTGAACCGTACCATCGCAAGAGGCATCGCTTGATTGACCCGTACTGTGATCTGCTGCAGCCGCCCCCTGCTGCACGACGTGGGTCAGCTCATGGGCCAGCAAGTGCCTGTCTTGCTCGCTTTCGCCTTTTCCTAGCCAAATTTGATTGCCGTGCGTAAATGCTCTTGCCTGAATCGCAGATGCAGATTGGTTCGCATGTTCGTCGGAATGGAGACGCACCTGGCCGAAATCACTGCCGAAACGAGGTTCCATGAAAGCTCTGGTTGCTGACGACAATGGACGGCCGCCACCCTTGTTTAGATCTATGTTCGTCGTAGACGTTTGCAAACTATCACTACTTGCGATTCGTTGAACATTCAAACTGCTCGTCGGTTGACCTGACTCGACGCGAGCAGGCGCTTCCGGCATCCGCATGACCCGATCTGCCACCGTTTCGGCTTCCTTCTCGTAGGAATCATTGGCCGCTCCGACTGCGAGCTTCGTTTGAATATGCCGATGCGTGCAGCTTGCACAATGACAATTCTGGCCTCCATGGCACCCCTCAGATCGCTCATTGGAATTGGCAAGTTGCTGCACAACTCTATTTCCCAAACTGCGCTGGATTCCCAGAAGACGGTTCGCAGCGCTGGCACGTTCTCCCGAACTCTTTTGTGAGACTTGACGCGCGGGAGTAATGTCCATTGCTTCACCCTGACTGTGATGTGCATGAACCATGACTGTTCTCAACTCACCTCTCGCTCCTCGCTCAGACCCTACTTCCCACTGCGAACGAAGGCTGCCGCCAAATTTTGCCCATCTTTTCGTATTCGCGTCGGCTGCCATTCAAGATGTGCTCCTTGCCAACGCTGTCGCCGTTTTCCGCTGCCAGAAACGCCGCATTCAGCACTATGTTTTTAATGTTGCCGCCGGCGAGTCGCAGCTCCTTTGCAAAATGAGTGAAATCCAGTTCTGGCGAGACGGGAGCCGACTGCGGAAAATGTCCT
>Ga0207144_1020_pt2 | contig 24541 bp, 28 predicted proteins | sample Alteio_BWMinHeat_FD_153583 | JGI IMG/M metagenome (GOLD analysis project Ga0207144, IMG submission 153583) | Enriched cells from forest soil in Barre Woods Harvard Forest LTER site, Petersham, Massachusetts, United States -... | ecosystem: Environmental > Terrestrial > Soil > Temperate forest >...
AAAATTATATTGCACTTTATATTGGGGCACTGCTATTATACGGTGCACAAATATTCAAGCAGTCATGTCAGAAAGAGTAACACCTAGGGTAGATATAGCATTTAAAAAGCTCTTCGGCGTAGAGGAGAACAAGGATTTATTGATATCTTTGATCAATTCAATAGTGTCAAAAGAGGACCAAATAGTGGATGTGGAATTGCTCAATCCTTATAATCCTCAAAATTTTCAAAAGGATAAATTATCTATACTGGATATAAAGGCTAAAGGTCATACTGGGAAGCGCTATAACATAGAGATGCAGATTAGTGATGTGGCAGATTATGATAAGAGGGCGCTTTTTTATTGGGCGAGATTATATACAGAGCAATTAAGTCAAAACGAAAAGTATTCAAACTTAAATAAGACGATAGGAATTCATATATTAAATTTTATAAGTATTCCTTCCACAGAAGAATATCATAATACCTTTAAACTGAAAAATGACAAGAATAATGTTCATCACTTCAAAGATATAGAACTACACACAATTGAGCTAATTAAATTTGAAGATAATAAAGATAAGCAAGCAAAAAATGACAAAGAAGATTTAGTATTATTATTGAGTAAGATTAAAACTTCTCTTGATAGATGGGCTGCTTTTTTAAGTAGAGTTGATTTATTGGTTAATAGGAAATTGCCAAAAGAATTAAATGATCCGCAGATACAAAAGGCTTTAGATGTTTTGGAGGTGATGAATTTTAGTGCGCAAGAAAGAGAAGCGTATGAAGCGCATTTAAAATGGTTACGTGATGAAGCTGGTGCTGTCGAAAACGCACTAGCAAAAGGTCTAAAGAAAGGTCTAAAGAAAGGTTTAAAGAGAGGTTTAAAGGAAGGTTTAAAGGAAGGACGAAAGGAAGGTCGAAAGGAAAGGGATATAAAAATAGCTGGAAATTTGTTATCGTTAGACATTCCGATAAATGTAATTGCGAAGGCTACTGGTTTAACAGTACAACAAATCAAGGAAATAAAAAAAGAACTGAATACTTCTAAGGTAAGGTAAAAAAACGTGTTATTTATTTAGAAGAAATTTTCATGAATTGCGTCCAAAAGTGAAAGAGTCAGGTCAGGAGTATTGAGTTCTTTTTTTAAAGCCAAAATTATATTGCACTTTATATTGGGGCACTGCTATTATACGGTGCACAAATATTCAAGCAGTCATGTCAGAAAGAGTAACACCTAGGGTAGATATAGCATTTAAAAAGCTCTTCGGCGTAGAGGAGAACAAGGATTTATTGATATCTTTGATCAATTCAATAGTGTCAAAAGAGGACCAAATAGTGGATGTGGAATTGCTCAATCCTTATAATCCTCAAAATTTTCAAAAGGATAAATTATCTATACTGGATATAAAGGCTAAAGGTCATACTGGGAAGCGCTATAACATAGAGATGCAGATTAGTGATGTGGCAGATTATGATAAGAGGGCGCTTTTTTATTGGGCGAGATTATATACAGAGCAATTAAGTCAAAACGAAAAGTATTCAAACTTAAATAAGACGATAGGAATTCATATATTAAATTTTATAAGTATTCCTTCCACAGAAGAATATCATAATACCTTTAAACTGAAAAATGACAAGAATAATGTTCATCACTTCAAAGATATAGAACTACACACAATTGAGCTAATTAAATTTGAAGATAATAAAGATAAGCAAGCAAAAAATGACAAAGAAGATTTAGTATTATTATTGAGTAAGATTAAAACTTCTCTTGATAGATGGGCTGCTTTTTTAAGTAGAGTTGATTTATTGGTTAATAGGAAATTGCCAAAAGAATTAAATGATCCGCAGATACAAAAGGCTTTAGATGTTTTGGAGGTGATGAATTTTAGTGCGCAAGAAAGAGAAGCGTATGAAGCGCATTTAAAATGGTTACGTGATGAAGCTGGTGCTGTCGAAAACGCACTAGCAAAAGGTCTAAAGAAAGGTTTAAAGAGAGGTTTAAAGGAAGGTTTAAAGGAAGGTCGAAAGGAAAGAGATATAAAAATAGCTGGAAATTTGTTATCGTTAGACATTCCGATAAATGTAATTGCGAAGGCTACTGGTTTAACAGTACAACAGATCAAGGAAATAAAAAAAACTAAAAAAATTTAGTGGATTTTAAAATTGTTTATTGACGAACGGCGAGAAGTTTCTAATTTTGAGTAGAAACTTAAAAACTTTTATTTGAAAATAGATGTGTAGTACTTCGATTAGTAAGAGAACTTTTTTTAAAAGCCTTGGGTGTTTGGCAATTTTGGGAATGATTGCGCCTTGGTTTAAAAAATCTGCATTAGGTGTGGTGGAAGAATTTCCTGTGGAGGTGCGTAAGGAGCCTAATGCGGTTGCGAGACTTGGCTAGAGATACGTTTTAAAGAAGTATGGCAAATCTTTTTCCCAGATGGTCGAATAAAGTTCCGAGGAACATCATAGTTGCGTTGGGTATTCTTGTTGTGTTTACTATTGCGGGGATGACATATTATTTTACGCCGAAGTATTCGGATGTGGGGTATCAGCCGATACAGCCTGTTGCGTTTGATCATAGTTTGCATGTTGGGCAGTTGGGTATTGATTGTCGTTATTGTCATACATTTGTTGATCGTTCGGCCTTTTCTAATGTACCTGATGCTGGGACGTGTATGAATTGTCATAATCAGATTCTTACGGATTCTGCGGCATTGGCGCCGATACGAGAGAGTGTAGAGTCTGGGATGCCTGTTAAGTGGGTAAAGATACATGATCTTCCTGACTATGTTTATTTTAATCATGCGGTTCACGTGAATCGTGGGGTTAGTTGTGTGGAGTGTCATGGTAAGGTTAATGAGATGCCGGTTGTTTTTAAAGATAAGTCATTGACTATGTTATTTTGTTTAGATTGTCACCGTGATCCGGCAAGTAGATTGCGTCCTTTGGATAAGGTGTATGATATGGATTGGAAAGCGGAAAGCCCTGAAGCACAACGCAAGATGGGTGAAAAGTTTGTTCATGATTGGAAGATTAAACCTCCTCCAAGTTGTTCTGGTTGTCACCGATGAAATTAAAATTTAACCATCCTGAGCCTAAAGAGGGCGATCGTTTAGGACGTAAATATTGGAAGAGTCTTGATGAGGCTGCTGATACGCCGGAGTTTCGTCAATGGCTTGAGCGTGAGTTTCCTGCGGGAGCAGCGGAGCTTGATTCGATGACGCGTGGGGAGTTTTTGAAGCTTGGCGCTGCGTCTATGATTTTTGCGGGTTTTGGGTTGGCGGGGTGTCGTGAGCCTAAGCAGCATATTTTGCCTTATGCGAAGCAGCCGGAGAGGATAGTGCCTGGGGTGCCTATTTTTTATGCGTCATCGATGCCGACGGCGCAGGAGAACATTCCTTTGGTTGTTGAGACGCATGGGGCTCGGCCGACAAAGATTGAGGGGAATCCTAGTTATAAAGTTAATGGTGGGGCGACGAATATTTTTGCACAGGCGAGTATTTTGAATCTTTATGATCCGGATCGTGTTGAGAGGAGTTATGGTAGGGATAAGAAGTCTTTGAGTCGAGCTGAGGTAATCGATCTTTTTAAGACGCTGAGTAAATATAAGGATAAAAAGGGTAAGGGGCTTGCATTGTTGGCGGAGCAATCGACATCTCCTACGCGTCAGCGTATTGTAAAGACTCTTAAGGAGCAGATGCCGGAGGCGTTATGGGTTGAGTATGAGCCTTTGGACTTTAAGGGGGCTGAGCGTGGTTTAGCGAAATTTACTGGGAAATCTGTTAGGCCGTATTATCATTTTGATAAGGCGAAGCGTATTCTTTCATTGGATTCAAATTTTTTGCATAATGAGCCGGGGAGTCTTGGTTTTGCTCGAGCATTTGCTAATGCGCGTCGTATAAAGACGCCTGAGGATGCTGAGAAAATGAATCGTCTGTATGCGGTTGAGAGTGATTTTACTCTTACTGGGGGGATGGCAGATCATCGTTTGCGTCTTGCATCGAGTCATGTTCCGGTATTTGTTTGTTTGGTTGCAGCGGAAGTGTTTGAAGAGCTTGGTGGTGGTGATTCTAATTTTATTGCATCTTTACGGGAAAAAGCGGAGGGGTTAGAAGTTGATCAAAAGTGGCTTAAGGAGTGTGTTAAGGACTTGGTTGATAATAAAGGTTCTGCTTTGCTTGTTCCTGGGGTTGGTTTGCCTGAGGAGATACAGGTCTTGGTTGCATCGGTTAATAAGAAGCTGGATCCAAAGGGAGCGGTTGTTTCGTATTTAGAAATTCCTGAGGAAACTTCGGACACGATAGAGAAATTAGCTTCTGTAATTGAGAAGGGGACGGTTGAGACATTGGTAATTTTGGGAGGGAATCCGGCGTATAATGCGCGAGCAGATTTAAATTGGGATAATATTCAGGAGAGGGTAGGGGAGATTATTCGAGTTGGGTATTATTTTGATGAGACATCTCAGTTGGCGAATTATACTATAGCGGCTAATCATTATTTAGAGTCTTGGAGTGATGGGTATACTTATGATGGTACGTATGTTCCTGTTCAGCCGATGATTATGCCTCTTTTTGAGGGTTTTTCGGAGTTGGAGCTTCTTGGGTATATTGTTGGAGATAAGGATCCGAATCCTTATCAAATGGTGAAGGAGACTTTTGATACTCAGGGTAAGGGGGTTGGTTTTGATGAATGGTTGGCGCTTGGTGTTGATAATGGGGAGCATTATCCTGCGGTTTCTGTGGATTTTGATATTGTAAAATTGGGAACGTTGATTTCGGCTGCTTCATTTGATGTTAAGCCACTTTCTTTAAATAATTTAGAAGTTCGTATTGTTCCGAGTAATCAGGTTTGGGACGGTCGTTATGCAAATAATGGATGGTTGCAAGAGTGTTCGGATCCTATGACGAAGCTTTCGTGGGATAATGCGATTTGTATTAGCCCGAGGTTAGCAAAAGAGCTTCAAGAGAAGACGGGGATTCAGATATTGCCTGATCCGAGCCTTATGAATGAGATTGGGCAGCTTGCGTTGAATGCCAATAATACTAAAAGGGGTCGTGAACAGGCGTTTATTGCTAAACTTACTGTTAATGGTAAGACGGTTACGGGGCCATTGAATGTTCAACCTGGATTGGCGACATATACTCTTGTTATTCCGGTGGGTTATGGGCGTCGAGAAGTGGGTCGTATTGGTGATAAGGTAGGTTTTGATATATATCCGTTGGTATCTGGGGGTAGTAAGAGGTATATAACTGGTGCTGAACTGCAGGTAACGGAAGAAATTTATGAATTGGCAAATTCGCAGGAGCATTGGTCTGTTGAAGGGCGTGCTGTAATGCGTGAGGCTTGTGCGGAGGAATATCGTGAGCATCCTGATTTTGTTAAAAAAATGGGGTTGGAGGCGCATTCTCCTCCAATTTATGGTACTGCGCAGAATGATCCTCTTCAGGAGAAGGTAAAGGATATTCCTAGAGGAAATAGTATTTATAAGACGCCTGATTTTACTGGTGCGCAGCAGTGGGCGATGAGTATTGATCTTGGTACTTGTACGGGTTGTAATGCTTGTGTTATTGCGTGTCAGAGTGAGAATAATATTCCGATTGTTGGAAAGCAGCAGATGTTGATTGGGCGTGAGATGCATTGGATTCGTATTGATCGCTATTTTTCTGATGGGGGTGCGCATAAGGAAGAGCTTCCGGATGACCCGCAGGTTTCTTTCATGAGCATGCTTTGTCAGCATTGTGAGCTAGCTCCTTGTGAGACGGTATGTCCGGTAAATGCGACGGTTCATGATAGTGAAGGTTTGAATGTAATGGCGTATAATCGTTGTGTGGGGACACGTTATTGTGCGAATAATTGTCCTTATAAGGTGAGGCGTTTTAATTTCTTTGATTGGAATAAGCGGAGTATCGGGCATTTCTATGAGGGTCCCTTGGGTCCGTCTGGGAAGCCGGAGATTGAAAAGATGCAGAAGAATCCGGATGTCACGGTTCGCATGCGTGGTGTGATGGAGAAGTGTACATTCTGTGTTCAGAGAATTGAGGCGGCGAAGATTAATCAGCGTGTTGAGGCAAAGGATTCGGGTAATGTTCTTGTAAAAGATGGGGTTATAAAGACTGCGTGTCAGCAAGTTTGTCCAACTGAATCTATAGTTTTTGGAGATGTGGCTGATGCAAAGACAAAGATATCTGAACTTAAGGCTTTAGATCGTAATTATTCTGTATTGGGTTATTTGAATACACGTCCGAGGGTTACGTATTTGGCTAGGATAAGGAATCCAAATCCGGCGATGCCTGAATGTTATAAGAATCCGTTGAGTAGGGAGGAATATGAGTCACGATATGGCCACAAAGACACACATGCCCACAAGGCGGCAGTAGAAATGCATGGGGCGTAAAAAAATGAATTTATTCTAAGTTATGGCTGAAATTTTAGAACATGGTGTAGAACGACCTGAATATCTGAGTCTGGTGAATCAGCAGAGTATGCCTCGTGCTGATCTGGTAGACAATCATCGCGATTTTCATTGGATTACGGAGAAGATTTGTGGGGTGCTTGAGAAGCCGACGCCGCGTTGGTGGTGGGTTTCGTTTATTGTTTCTTCTGGAATGGCGCTTTTTACGGTGATGGGGCTTACGTATTTGGTTTCTACGGGGGTTGGTGTATGGGGTCTTGTGAGTCCAATTAATTGGGGGTGGGCTATTGTTAACTTTGTTTTTTGGATAGGTATTGGTCATGCGGGGACTCTTATTTCTGCAATTTTGTGTCTTTTAAAACAGAAATGGCGTACGAGTATTAATCGTCCGGCTGAGGCGATGACGATTTTTGCAGTGATGTGTGCTGGTCTTTTTCCGGTTTTTCATATTGGTCGTGTTTGGTATGCTTGGTGGTTGTTTCCGTTGCCTAATGCGAATGGGATTTGGCCAAATTTTAGGAGTCCACTTGAGTGGGATGTTTTTGCGGTTTCGACTTATTTTACAGTTTCGGTGTTATTTTGGTATATGGGTATGATACCTGATTTGGCGACGGTACGGGATCGTGCTCGTCAGGGTGTGCAGAAGTGGAGGATGTATTTTTACGGAATTTTGGCGATGGGGTGGCGTGCATCTAATCGTCATTGGAGTAATTTTGAGATGGCGTATTTGCTTTTGGCAGGTCTATCAACGCCGCTTGTGCTTTCTGTGCATACGATTGTATCGTTTGACTTTGCAGTTTCGCTGTTACCGGGTTGGCATACGACGATTTTTCCTCCTTATTTTGTGGCTGGTGCGATTTTTTCGGGATTTGCGATGGTTTTGACGTTGATGCTTCCGATACGGGCTGTTTGTGGTTTACATGATCTTATTACGATGCATCACGTAGAGAACATGTGTAAGATTATTTTGGCTACGGGGAGTATGGTGGGGTATGGGTATGCGATGGAGTTTTTTATGGCTTGGTATTCGGGTAATCCTTACGAGGGATTTGCATTTATTAATCGAGCTTTTGGTCAGTATGCGTGGGCATATTGGATAATGATTACTTGTAATGTGATTAGTCCTCAGTTATTTTGGTTTAAGCGAATTCGTAGGAATATTGCACTTGTTTGGATAATATGTATATTTGTGAATGTGGGTATGTGGTTTGAGCGGTTTGTGATAGTGGTGACTTCGTTAGCTAATGACTTTTTGCCATCGAGTTGGGGATACTATTCACCGACGGTTGTGGATATTTTTACATTTTTTGGTACATTTGGACTTTTTTCGTCGCTTTTCTTATTGTTTGTACGTTTTCTTCCTATGATGGCGATTGCTGAAATTAAAGCGGTAATTCCACAGGGGGATCCACATCATCCGGCGCATAAAATTAATGATTAGAGGTTAAATAAATTTATAAAATGGAAGAAGGTAAAATGCATTATGCTTTAATTGCTGAGTTTAAGACGGTGTTAAATGTTTTAGATGCGGCAAAGAGGATACGTGATGAGGGGTTCAAAAATTGGGATGTATTGACACCGTTTCCTATACATGGTTTGGATGCTGCGATGGGGTTAAAGCGTTCTAAAGTGCCATTTTTTACATTTTTTGGTGGACTTACGGGAATTATTACAGCGATTCTTATGGTGTGGTATATGAATGCGTATGATTATCCATTGACTGTTGGAGGGAAGCCATTTTTCAGTCCGGTTTTTCCATTTCCTGTTTTTTATGAATTAACAATTCTGCTTGCTGCATTTGGTACTTTTTTTGGTATGTTTATTGTTAATAAATTGCCGATGCATTATCATCCTGTATTTGAGCACAAGGGATTTGCTCGTGTAACGGACGATCATTTTTGGATAGTCATTGAATCTATTGATCCTAAATTTGAGGGGGAGCGGACGAAAAGATTTTTAGAAGAGATTGGGGGGGTGGATGTTACTTTTTTATCAAATGATGGAAACTAAATAAGATGCGTTATTTTTATATAATATTTTGTTTTGTTTGTATTAGTATTGTATCGATTTTGGGTTTTCGTGGATCGAAGTTTACGAAGACACCGTTGTATATTTTTCCTGATATGGATTGGCAAGCGAAGTTTCAGACGCAGGGTGAGAACAGTTTTTTTGCTGATGAACGGGATGAGAGGCCTGTGGTTCCTGGGACGATACTTAGGGGTTATGGGTGGAATATGAAGGAGGTTTTTTCTTCTGAAATGACGTATGCGCCGTCGGAGAATCCGGGTTTGTTTAGTGGAAAAAACGAAGGGGGTGAGTTTTTGAGTGAGTTTCCTTTGGAGGTAAACCATGAGCTTATGGAGCTTGGGCAGAAAAAGTTTGATACTTTTTGCTATCTTTGTCATGGAAAGTCAGGTGATGGTAATGGCATTACAAAGCAATATGGCATGGTAGCGACACCTTCTTATCATGACGATCGCTTGAGATCTATGCCGGCAGGTGAGATTTTTGATACGATTACTAATGGTAAGAACCAGATGGGTGCTTACGGGTCAAAATTATCGCCAAAGGAGCGTTGGGCGATTGTTGCGTATGTTCGTGCATTGCAGCTTGCGCAGAATGCAACAGTTGAAGATGTTCCTGTAGAGTTTCGAGGAAAATTAGGTTTATGAGTGGATATTTACCAAGAATGGACAATATAGTTTCAAATAAGTTAGGGAGGTTAAAGCTGATTTCGCTTATCATTGGCTTTGTAGGCTTAGTGATTGCTGGTTATGGACTTTTTCAGGGCCTTTCTCAGGACGATAGTCGGCTTGTATATAGCTGGTTAATTGGATTTTCGGTTTGGTTTTCAATCAGTATTGGGATGTTTTTCACCCTAATGATATGGCATGTTTTTGATGCTGGGTGGCCTGTAATTATTAGAAGGCAGGTGGAGCATGCGATGGCGTTTTTTCCTTGGCTTGGATTGATATTTTTGCCTTTGCTGTTGATTTGTTGGTTTGGTCCTAATCCTGGGATACTTTGGGATTGGATGAATCCGGATTTGGTTCCGGTGGGTGGGCATACAAGTGTTGGTCATGATCCTTTGTATTTGAATAAGGCGGGTCTTTTAAATCTTCCTTTCTTTACGGTACGTGTTATTTGTTATTTTCTTGTGTATTGGTTTTTGACAGCCAAATTAAGGAAGCATTCTTTTCAGATGGATGTTGATAAGAATCTTGGGCATGTTCGAGCTAATCGTGTTTATGCGGCGATTGGCATTCCGGTTGTTGCATTATTGACTACTTTGGCTTCTGTGGACTTTTTTATGAGTCTTACTTACGAGTGGTTTTCGACGATGTATGGTGTATGGTTTTTTGCGACTTCTATGAGGGCGGGTCTTGCGATGGTAGTTCTTATATGTGCTATATTGGCTACTTATGGTTATTTAAGGGGTGTTTTTACAAGAAGTCATTTGTATTTATTGGGTTGTATGTTTTTGGCTTTTACAGTTTTTTGGGCTTATATTACATTTTGTCAGTATTTTCTTATTTATAATGCGAATGTTCCGGAGGAAACGTTTTGGTATAATGTTCGTGAGTTAACGGCGGAGGGTGGTAAATCTTCTTGGTGGTGGTTGAGTCTTTTTGGGCTTATTTTTGCTTATTTTTTAGTACCGTTTATAGCATTGCTTTTTTATAAGATAAAGGTGGTTGTTCGCTTGATGGTGGTGGTTAGTTGTTGGATTTTACTTTTCTTTGTAACGGATTTATACTTCAACATTCTTCCTGCTAAGATTGTAGCGGATAATGCGTTAGGGTATGCCATTCAGCCATTTACTATTACTGTTTGGGACTTGGCGGCTATTATTGGTATGGGAGGGATTTGGGTTTGGTCCTTTTTAACAAGTATGGTAAAGGCGCAGCCGATACCGATTAATGATCCAAGAATTGAAGAATCTTTACACGCACATGAATAGATCCTCTGAGATTAAACGACCGACGAATGTTAAGTACCTTTTGGGTGTGTTGCTTGCGCTTGTTATTGTTGGGGCGGTTGCTTTAGTGGCAGTATTGCTGTATTTTGTTAATCGGCCAAAGCCTTTGGTTGTTGGTCCGGCTGACGAGAGGAGGGCGAAGTTAGCCGAGGTGAATGCTAAGCAGAATGAGGCGATTAGTACGTATGCTTGGGTTGATCAGCCTAATGGGGTTGTGCGGATTCCGGTTGCGAGAGCGATGCAACTTACGATTGAAAAGTTAGAGAAGGCTGAGCGTGTTGATAAGGGGTCTATTGAGGATTCAAAGAAAGATTTATCTAAAGATTGAAGTTATGCAGACGAATTCATATGTTTTTTTAATGATTTTTATGGGAGTTCTTTTTTTTCTTATTGCGGTAGTGATGCTCTATTGGTGTGTAAAGAGTGGTCAATTGAAAGATTTTGATAAGAATTCTCGGAGTATTTTTTCAGAGGATGAGCCTGAGGGAGAGGAGACGGATTTTTTCCCTGGGGCTCGGAATAAGCTTAAAAACCTGAGTTCGGAATAAAATAAAGTTTAATGAATACAATAAGTCCATATCCAGAATCGTTTCAAGAGAAGCAGTCGATTGTAAAGCCTTATAAGTTAGTTTTTGCTGAGATTGATGCATCGATGCGTTTTCCAGTCGTATTTTTTCTTAGCTGTGCTTTAGTTTGGTTAATAATTGGAACCGTCTTTGCTTTGCTGTCTTCGTTTACGCTTCATTCGCCTGATCTTTTGCCTAACTGGGAGTGGTTAACATTTGGACGTATTCGGTCGGCACATTTAAATGCTGTGTCTTATGGGTGGGCTAATAATGCGGTTTTTGGTGTAGGAATATGGGTGATGGTACGTCTTTGTCAGATTAGGCTTCGATATGGATGGGTTGTTATTACTGCGGGAGTTTTTTGGAATGTTGCGGTTGTGATAGGGATTACGGCTATTCTTGGGGGTCAGATTACGTCGGTTGAGTGGCTTGAGATGCCGAAATATGTGACTCCTATTTTGGGGGCGAGTTTTTTAATGATAGGGGCTTGGGGTATTGTGTCGTTTTTATATCGTGAGTCTTCACATGTTTATGTTTCGCAGTGGTATTTGCTTGCAGCGTTATTTTGGTTTCCGTGGATATATGTTGCGGTGCAGACGATGGTTATTTGGTTTCCTGCACGTGGGACTGTTCAGGCGATTACAAATTGGTGGTTTGGACACAATGTGCTTGGGCTTTGGTATACGCCTGTTGCTATTGGGGTAGTTTATTATCTTATTCCTAAGGTGTTAGGAAGGCCGATTCATAGTTATTATCTTTCGGCGCTTGGGTTTTGGACTTTGGCATTATTTTATAATTGGGCGGGGGTGCATCATTTGATTGGGGGGCCTATTCCTGTTTGGCTTGTTTCGTCTGGAATTGTTGCGAGTGTAATGATGGTTATTCCGGTTATGGTGACGGGTATTAATCATCATCTTACGGTTGTTGGGTATTTTGATAAGGTTTGGCATAGTCCGACGCTTAGGTTTGTTGTTTTTGGAGCGATGTCTTATACGTTGGTTAGTTTAATTGGATCGACTATGGCGTTGCGTGAGGTTAATGTGGTTACGCATTTCACTCATTTTACGGTGGCGCATGCGCACCATGGCATTTATGCATTTTTTACAATGGTTATGTTTGGCTCTATTTATTATGTTATGCCACGGATGTTGAACAGGGAGTGGCCGTCTGCGCTTCTTATTAGTGTACATTTTTGGTGTGTGGCTATTGGTATTACTATATATGTTGGTGGTTTGACTATTGGTGGTTGGATACAGGGTTTGCAGATGAATAATCCGGAAATATTATTTCCTGATGTTGTGAAGCATACTATACCGTGGTTGATGTCGCGATCTTTGGGGGGATCGCTTATGGCTCTTGGTCATCTTGTTTTCTTTGTTCATTTTACATGGATGTTGTTTAGTAAGAGGGTTAAGAGCGGACCTACGCTTTTTAGGGAATTGAAAGAGGAAGGAGTTTCTAGCAGATGAACAATTTTTCCAGTCTTTTTATAGGGATACTTTTTACTGTGGCGTTTTCTTTTGCGGGGATTGTTATATCTAGTCAGATTCAATATGGCAAGCTGACGCCAGTTGCGATGGAAGAGGGAGAGATGACGTATCCTCGTCCGCCTGTAGGAATTGCGGAGCAGGGTAAGGAGGTGTATCTTAGCATGGGGTGTATATATTGTCATTCGCAGCAGGTTCGGAGGAAGGGTTTTGGGGCGGATTTTGAAAGGGGTTGGGGAAATCGTCAGACGGTTCCTCGGGATTATATATTTCAGAAGCGGGTGGTTTTAGGGACGATGCGTACGGGGCCTGATTTAATGACTGTTGGAGAGCGTTTAACGGATCCTAGTTGGCATTATTTGCATCTTTATGATCCTAAGTTGACGGTGCCGAGTTCTATTATGCCGCAATTTAAATTTTTATTTAAGACTCAGAAGGTAAAGGACGCTCCGTCGGCGAATGCACTTAAGTTTCCTGCTGGTTATGAGGGGGCTCCGGCTGAGGGTTATGAGATTGTACCTACGGACCGTTGCAATGATTTGGTACATTATTTGCTGAGTTTGAAATTAAATTATGAACTTCCAGAAGCGCGTTTTTCTGAATAAATAGATTAGACAATGAGCGATATTAATAAAGGAGATAAACCCCATCGAAACGATCATGCTAGTCCAGGTTTTTCTGAGGATAAGGAGCTTTATACGGATGAGAAGCTTCAGCAAGTATCACGTGAAAATGATGAGCCTGAGGAGCTGAATACTCCGATTCCTCTTTTTGTTTTACTTGTTTGTGCATTATTGATTTTTTTTGGAGGATTTTATTTTGCGAGGTATTCTGGTGGATTTAAGGGGGATGTTTTTGATCCTAATTGGCAGCCTGGGGGAGGAGTAGCGAAGGTTGCTGCGCCGTTTGATCCGCTTGTTCAGGGTAAGAAGTTGTTTTCGCGTACGTGTCAGCAGTGTCATCAGGCAGATGGTAAGGGGATTCCGGGAGTTTATCCGATGCTTGCGGGTTCGCATTGGTTATTGAATTCGGAGGAGCGTCCTATAAAGATTTTGATTAAAGGGATGTCTGGACCTGCGGTTATAGAGGGGGTTGCGTATAATGGTAATATGCCTCCGGTTGGAGATTGGAAGGATCGGGATATTGCGGCTGTTCTTACGTATGTTCGTCAGGCTTGGGGTAATGAGGGAGGGCCTATTGCTGAAGAGCTTGTTGCGAAAATTAGGGAAGAGATTAAGGGGCAGACGAAGCCTTGGACACCTGATCAGATTTTGGCGATGCATCCTCTTTGAGGAAATGTTTTCTTTTGTAAAATGTTTTTTAAAAATGTATTGTTTTTTAGTTTTTTGTTGATTGGTTTTTCGCAGTGGGTAGAGGCGGGGCAGTCTTTGCGAAATAAGATTGGTGAAATGCTTATAGTTGGGTTTAGCGGGGATACGTTTCATGAGAATAGCGAGATTGCCAAAAATATAAAAGAATATCATATTGGTGGGGTTATTCTTTATTCGGGTGATGGGTTAGGGGATAAAATTCAAAGAAACGTCAAAGATCCAGGTCAGCTGAGGGCTTTGACTAGTGGATTGCAGTCTTATGCTTTGAAGAATAGGTTGAGTCATGAGGGGCCTTTATTTATTGGTATAGATCAAGAAGGAGGGTGGGTAAGTCGTTTATCGGGGGAGAAAGGGTTTACTCAGGAGAATATTAGCGCTAGAGACTTGGGTATGACGGATGACAGTGATAAGACTTATCGTTATGCAGCGGCGTTGGGAAGGTATCTTGAGGAGTTAGGGATTAATTTGAATTTTGCACCGGTGGTTGATTTGGCGGTAAACTTGGATAATTTTATTTATAAGCGTGGACGTTGTTTTTCTGAAGATACGGCGGTTGTTTATGCACAGAGTGAAGCATTTGTAAGAGGGATGCATGATAGTCGGATAATAACTACGTTAAAGCACTTTCCGGGTCATGGAAGTTCTACGAGCGATACGCACAAAGGGATTGCAGATGTTTCAAGTACATGGACAGAGATTGAGCTTGAGCCTTATCGGAGGTTTATTGATGAGGGTTATTCTGATATGATTATGACTGCGCATGTGATTAATCAAGAGTTGGATCGAGATGGTAGTGTGAAGAATAAGTTAGGTGAGGAGGGTCCTATTCCAGCGACGTTGTCGAAAAAAATACTTACGAATTTATTGAGAAATCAGATGGGTTTTCAAGGTATCATTGTCACCGACGACATGTCTATGGGGGCTATAGCGGATCAGTATTCATTGGAAGATGCACTGAAGTATGCAATTAATGCGGGAGTTGATATGATTATATTGGCCAATCACGATGAAGATTGGACGGGGGATGCTGTTGATATTATGGAGAGATTGGTTAGGAAGGGTGAAATTAGTGCTGAAAGGATTGACGAGGCTTATGGTAGGATTTTGAGGTTAAAGAAGGCTGACTTGACGTGTGATTTGGAGCAAGAGGAGTTTCGTAAGTTATGAAAAAACCCACATGTACAGCTTTTCTAAGAAATACTGTATATGTGGGCCTAAAGGTTGATCAGAGTTTAGGTGTAAAATGCTTTTATCTGATCCCGTTCTTTTTCAGGAAGAGCTTCGTAAAATGTTTTATTATTTTTAAATATTATATTAAGTATATCCAGTGAGAAAGGATTTTTTTTATGAAAACAAAGATCGTTATTTTTGAGAATATTAACGCAAAAGTTTGTTATTTTTGTTAGCACATCATTGTTAAGTTTATGTTTAACGATAGACTTTAGCATCTCAAGTATTGAAAGTTTCACGCTATCATAAATGTTAGGAAAAAAATCTATCAAATAAATTCCTAAGTCGCTAAGGAATTGGTTATCTTCAATTTTATCTAATTGAATCAAATTTTTTAATAAATGATTTAGTATGTAATCGTGTATTATATGATTGTTAGGTCCAGCGGATGTTTTATTGTTAATTGGTCCAATTCTATCTAATTGTTTTCTGAGGAGGTCAGCTAGGAATATTGCTGTTTCAGAATCGTTAATTGCTTTATTGTTAATTGTTGTTTGGATATTACTTATCGCTTTTTGATAATTATTGGTTTCAAATTGAGAAACCCAAGTTTCAAATTTAGACTGCAAAGGAGTTTTAGTATTTAGAGGGAGAGTACTTGTATCTTGAAAATCACGGTTGTAAAGAGGTGAATTCGGTTGTTCTATACTTTCTATAGCTTGAGTTTTCACTTTTTTACAGCATGTAACCAAACGATTAAAAAGATAGTAGCTTAGTGAAGTCGCGACGACTAAACCTACTCCCAGATATATTGGATATGGATTATTTTGATCGATATTATGCATGATAATTTATTATGTTAGTTGTTGATTAACAAGTAAAACAAGGTCGCTTGTTTTAGCGTCGTTGATGATGTAAGAGTTGAGCGATTTATGTCAATAGTTAAATACAAAGTTTTTCCGCATAGTCTGTTTTGGGTATTGTGTCAAGTGGGAGCTTTTCATAGTAGGGTATTATTAAGGTTGTCGCGATAAGTTAGGCTGCGTATGGCGTGAACGTTCATTTTTAAAATCATTTTCCATGAAAATTATTTTATGGTCTTATTTGATATCCTTTGATTGGCAAGCGATTTTTTTTAACGCGACAACTTTAATGCAAAAGAATTTAAGGAAGGCCAGGCTTTCTTAAAACCTGAGTTCGGGATAAATTCTTTTGTAAAGAGCCATTTTCTATTCGTGTTGCTGTCGCTTTAATTTTTCGCGTATGTGGCGAAAGATCTTAGGCAATTGCATTAAAATTTTGAAGCTAATAATTCTCTTCTATAGCTATTCTATTCGATTTTTTTTATCCTATTTTTCAAATCCATGGGAGGTTAAGGTCTAAAGAAGTCTTGTATCTTTTTTGTTGCTTCGTCATTAAGTGGACATTGACATTTCGATAGAGATATTAAAATGCGAAGTATTGTGTGTCCATTAAGATTATTAGTACCATTTAAAGTTTTTATCAAATAAATTACTAGCTCACTAAGTACTTGGCTATCGTTGATTTTATTTAATTGAATCAATTCTAATAGAGTATATGTTATTAAATGGTATTTTTCTTTCATTCGTTCTTTATCAGCTGGAGAATGATCTACATTGTTAATATTTGATTCAGTTTTAATTAATTGTTCATTGATTAGATTATATAAAAACATCAATGTTTTATCATCATTGATTTCTTTATTTTCAATTACTGATTGGATTGCATTCGATGCTTGTATGTAATGCTCGCCTTCAAATAGATGAACATAGTCTTGTAATTTAGTTTGAAGGGGGGTTAGGCCGGCAGTATCCTGAGTTTTAGGTTCACGGTCAATAAGAGCTGTTGACTTCGGTTTTTCTGAATCTTGAAGATTGTTGCTAGCTTGAGTTTTTTCTTTTTTACAGTATGTAACCATACGATTTAAAAAATAGCAACCTAATGAAGCGGCTAATAAACCTACTCCTAGATATATCGGATATGGATTATTTTGATCAATATTCATAATTTTTATATGTTAACTATTAATTAATGATTTGAAAAGAGTTAATTTTATTGGCAACGATATAAGAGTTATGCGCTAAGGTCAATAGTAAAAGATGGGATTTTGGGGGAATTGTTCAAGAAACATTGGGCTATCTTTGCTCCTTATGTAAGAAGCAAAGATCCCAAGCAATTGCATTAAAAATTTGAAGCGAATAATTCTCTTCTTATTAGTCTTTCGAAGGGGATTAGTAAGATGTTGGTTACCGTACTTTTTTAGAAGAACAAAGCTTTTCTATCTGATCTCTTGCGTTTTTAGGAAGAGCTTCGTAAAATGTTTTATTATTTCCAGATATTGTAGTAAGTATATCTCGTGTCGAAGACTTTCTCCATTGAAATTCTTGCCTTTGATTTTCGAGAATATCAACGCACAAGTTTTTTATTTCCGTCAGTGCATCATCATTAAGTTTATGTTTAACGATGGACTGTAGCGTTTGAAGTATTGAGGGTTTTATGCTATCATGAACGTTAGGAAAAATTTTTTTCAAATAAATTCCTAACTCACTAAGGAATTGGTTGTCTTCAATTTGATTTAATTGAATCAAATCTTTTAATAAATGAGTTAGTATGTAATCGTGTATTATATGATCGCTGGACGAAACGGACGTGTTCTGGTTAACCGGTCCAATTCTATCTAACTGTTCTTTGAGGAGGCTAGCTAGGAATATTGCTGTTTCAGAATTGTTAATTGTTTTATTGTTAATTTTTATTTTAATATTCTCTTTCGCGTTTTGATAATTGTCGCCTTCAAATTGAGAAACCAAATCTTTTAATTGAGACTGCAAAGTAGTTTTAGGTTGTAGATGGACAGTACTCGTATTTTGAAGTTCACGGCTGCTAAGAAGTGAATCCGGTTGTCCTGTACTTCCTTTAGTTTGAGTTTTTTCTTTTTTACAACAGTATGTAACCATACGATTAAAAAGGCAGTAGCTTAGCGAAGCGGCGACTAAACCTACTCCCAGATATATTGGATATGGATTATTTTGATCAATATTATTATTCATGATAATTTAGTATGTTAGTTGTTGATTAAAAGTAAAACAATGTCGCTTGTTTTATCATTGTTGATGATGTAAGAGTTGAGCGGTTGATGTCAATGGTCAAAGACAAGATTTCGGAGGTTTTTGAAGTTTAAAGAAAGTTTATGATGTGTGGTTTGAAATAATTGTAATTATGGGGATGCGCTTTTGGTTTTTTAATTCATCGGGTCTGTAATGAAAAAATACACGATAAGCGCCAGGCGTATTGTTCTGTACATAGGCTTCCTATATTTTATCTCCATTTTTTCCTTTTAAGGCAGAGTATTCATGAGTTGTCAAAGATGGGTGTTTGGGGTTGGATTCAAGAAAGGCTAAAGTTTTTAAAAGCTGAGAATAGAGTCCTTTTGCAGATTTATTTTTCGCAATTTTTTCAAGGTTTCTCTCTGCTTCTTCTGTAAAGAGTAATTTTCTATTCATATAGCTTTCGCTTTAGTCTTTTGCGTATTTGGCGAAAGATCCCAGGTATTTTGTTTTTCCTTGATGGGATTCATTCAGCCCTTTTTCAATAGAATCTTTTACATTTTTTTTAAATACCCAAGCTTCACAGGCGGGTACTGTAATTACTGGGTCTAGCATAATTTGGCCGAGATCATTAATGTATATATCATATAGAATATCATCTTCTGGTGTGGCTTTAGTGATGCTGATACGATTGCGTTCATCAGGTTTTAGTGCTTTTGCGATGAGCTTAAAAGGATGATTGTGGTTGAACATACTCATATAGATAGATTATTGGATACATCGGCACAAGTTGTTTTATTGCATGGTGATTTGCATCATGATAATATTCTTCAGGATGGTAAAGATTGGGTTGTGATTGATCCGAAGGGTGTGATGGGTTATCCAGTGAATGAAGTGTGGGCATTTATTTGCAATCCGTTGAATGAATGTTCTGTGAATATTGTGGTTCAGGATCGTATTAATGAGTTTGCGCGCAAACTAAATTTAGAGGCTCAATTAATTGTAAACTGGTGTTTTGTTCAATCTGTTCTTTCGTGGATTTGGGATGTTGAAGATAATTTAAGGCCTAGTTCAGTGTGTTTAACCGAGGTTTTGGATGAATTGGCGATGTTGTAGGTAGGTAATTAGGTGGATTTTAGAGTAAGAGAGTTTTGTAGGTTATGAATAAGCCCACATGTACAGCTTTCTTAGGAAACACTGTATATGCGGGCTTAAAGGTTCAGAGCTTAAGCGTAAAGCTCTTTTATCTTATTTCGTTCTTTTTAAGAACGAGCTTCGGGAAATATTTCATCATATTTACTAAGTATTGTCAGTGCCAAAAGGCTTGCTTCTTCATCAAGTGGATATTTAGCTATAGAATTTAGGAGGCGAAATATTGCATGTTTTTCACTATCACCAGTGTTATCAAAAATTGTCGCCAAATAATTTACTAACCAACTAAGTGTTTGGCTATCGTTGATTTTGTTTAATTGAATTAATTCTTTTAATAAAACATTTATTATATTGTAGCGTACTTCTCTCATTCTGTCATCATTAATCGATGAAGAATGCAAACTATTGATAGTTGATTCAATTTTAATTAATTCTTTTTTGAGGAGATTAAGTAAGAATATTGCTGTTTTAGAATTATTAATGTCATGTGCAATTGTTTCTTGAATGTAATTTACTGTGCTTTCATATCCTTCATTAAGTCTAGGAACCGAATCTTCTAATATCCCTCGAACGACATCTTGAGGTATACCGCCAGTATATTCATCTTCAAGTTCATAGTCGTTAAGAGATGAGCTCGATTCTGTTAAATGTTGCAAAGATTCTTTAGCTTGAGCGTTTTCTTTTTTACAGCATGTAACTATACGATTAAAAAGATAGCTACCTATTGAACCGACGATTAAGCTTCCTACATATACATAATATGGATTAATTTGATTATACATAATTTTTATAAGTTAGTTGTTGATTGATAATTAAAAAACTTTAATTATTTTATGGGATAATATGTTGATCGTTTATTAATGTCAAGAGTAAAAGATAGGATTTTTGGATTTTGTGTAAAAATATATTTACAATAAATTAATAAACTTTTATTCCTGATGATAAAAATGATGAATAGTTGTAGGATTTTGGTGAAGATGGCCTTGATAATGGGGTTAAGTTGTTGGTTTCAGGAGGCTTTTGCTTCTGAGCTTCGGCTTCCTAAGCCTACAGGGCGGTATACTGTTGGGACAAAATCTATTGAGGTTTGCGATGGGTCTCGGAGGATGTTTCGTGGGGGTGATGAAAGATGTTGGATGGTCCAGGCTTTTTATCCATCGGTCTCATATGAGGGTAATTACTCGTATATGCCTGAAACGCTCGAGGATGGGGTAGTGTGGGGGACGAAAGTTTTTGCTTTTGCTAAATTGGTATAAATTGGGTGTTGATGCGTTTAAGACAGAGAAATTTCCTGTTGTTATCTTTGTGCCTGGAATGGGGGAGGAGCGGCAAAAGTATACGATTTTGTGTGAGGAATTGGTTTCTCAGGGATATGTTGTGTTGGTTTTGGATCAGCCTTATGTTGCGAATTTTGTTAAATTATCTGATGGTAGGAGGGTGGTATTGACATTAAAGGATGTCTGGGAGTTGCCAAGGGATCGCGATTATAGATATCAGTATTATGATGATGCGATGATTGGGGCGATTGGGGATGTTGTTTATATTTTGGATCATTTGGAGGAAATTAATGAAAAAGAGCTTGGAGGGATTTGTAGTGGAGAGGTTATATTGATGGGGCATAGTTTTGGTGGCAATGTGGCGCATACGTTGGGGTTTCGGGATGAGCGTATTAGGGCTGTTGTGGATATTGATTCTAAAATTACGGAGCGTAAAATTTTTGGTCGTGTTGGTGTGCCGCCAAATCTTGAAGGTAAGCCTGTTTTATTTATTCGCGGTATGATGCAGTATCAAGAAGAGGGTGTGCTTGATGAGTTAGCGAAAATTAGCAATTCTACTATTTGGGCGCCTGATGTGCAGCATAGTGCTTTTTCCGATCAGGCTTATTTTGCGAATAAGATTCAGGATTTTGGGAAGCAAGGGTTTTTGAGTGATTTTTTAAATTGGTTTTTTAAGAGGGGGCCTCATTGGGCTAGTTTTGATACGGATCTTGGAGGTAAGGAAGTGGATGCTTGGTTTGCGGAGTATCGAGATCGTGTTGTTGGGTGGTTGAAGGAGCAGGGAGATTAGTTAAGAGTAAATTGACTGTACTGCTTGGTGAATCTAAGGTTCGTAGTCCTCGAGGGGGTTTGCAGCCAAAAATTCTTGATATTCTTCTTCGGTTGGGTGATAGTGGCTCCATAGGCGGTGTTCAGAGACGTTGGTCATTTCGTCGATTGTTTCGAAAGTAAGGGGTACTTGATCAATTCCGCAGATTTTGTTGAAATTTGCCATACCTTGTAGAACCCTTTTGATAAATGCTACTGGGCCGTTAGTGTCTAGATTAGGATTTGTGTCAAGCAGCATCATAGGTAAGTAAGGATCATTTGCTAGGAGTGAGAGTAAAAGAATTTGTGCAGTGCGTCCATTTCCGTCTTTAAAATGATGTTGAAGAGAAATTTCTCTGGCTAGCCATATGTGGGCTATTAAGCGCTCTCCTATATTGTCTTGAGCTGTTGCAATTTTCTTTTGGTGTTGTTCAAAGAGAAATTGTATTTGTTGAATGTGTTCGGTGCGTATATGTTTGGTTAAAAAGACCTTACCAATTTTGGGGTTAAATGTAAAAAATTCACTTTGCCTTTCACGCAAGTCGGTAAGGCCTTCTTCATCTATTTCAGAAAAACCGTATATTCCGTAAGACAAATCACTTCCTTCATGAGCAACACCGGTATTTAAAGGTTTGCTATCGTAGTTGAGTGAGGATAGGACATTTTGTCCACATGTTTCATTGAGTTCAATGCAATCTAAATAGGTGGGATTTTGTAGTTGAAGTCCAAAGGCGAGAGTTTTTAAAGTTGCGACCATGTATCCAGGTTCATTTTCGAATGCGTAGGCTCCATACTTTTGAAATTCTACATCCATACAGAAACGCCATATATCTGCAAAAGGAAAGTCTTTGAGTTTTGGATTATTTTGCATGATTTGCCAGACCTCGGCTTGAGCTATTAATTTATCGAGAACGTAATGATTATAAGAATCAGATTGTTTTAGTGATTTTAATTTTTCTAAAAATTGCTCTGGATCTTGTTTAGTGGTTTCGTCTATGATATTTAAGATATCGTTTTCATGGTCAGATAAAATCCTAGCATTAACATATCTAAGGATATGAGTCCAATGGTTATCTTGAGACGGAATAATATCAATACCCATAGTTTCCAATGCTTGTAAATGCTTTTCTAATGATTCTAAATCATAATCTTTGTCTACATTAATTCCTAAAAGAGAAATAACATTTTTGGGTTGGCTTGATTTTGCATTTTTTTGTAATTCTGTTATATATGATTTTGTTCTAATCTTATTTGATACGTCGTTCATCCATAAGACTGTGTCTAGAAGACCTTGTCTGTTTAATGGTTGTGTATTATTTTTAGTCCAAGCTTTTAATTTAGTTTTAACTAACTTTTGGATGCTGGGGTGGACACCTTCTTCAGCTAAGCGATTTAAAATAATTTTACTAATTTGTTTATCTTCTTCAATTACTTCGGACCTTTCTTTAAAGATAATTTCATTATCTTGATTTAAAGATGCTATTGTTTTACCAGGTATTGAAGGTCTGTTAGCTGCTCTATCTAGTTGACTTATCATAATAATTATTTAAATTCTATTTTACTATTATTTTTTTGTCAATTTATCTATAAATTATTTATGTAGGCTTGAGATTTAAGAGTCTGAAAGTGGGATAAAAAATATGATATGCTATTGTTTTATAAGGACTTGCATTGAGAGCGATGGAGGAGCCAGTGGTCTAGGAGGACGAGGGCGGTCATGGCTTCTACGATGGGAACGGCGCGTGGGAGGACGCAGGGGTCGTGGCGGCCGTGGGCAGTGATTGTGGTTTCGTTGCCGTTGAGGTCGACGGTTTTTTGAGTTTTGGAGATGGTGGAGGTTGGTTTGAAGGCGACGCGGAAGTAGATTTCTTCTCCGTTGCTGATGCCGCCTTGTATGCCTCCGGAGTGGTTGGTGAGGGTTTTGATTTGGCCATCTTTATTATAAAAAATGTCGTTGTGTTCGGAGCCTTTCATGAGGGTGCTGGAGAATCCGCTGCCGATTTCGAAGCCTTTGGTTGCGGGGATTGAGAGCATGGCTTTTGCTAGATTGGCTTCTAGACGGTCGAATACGGGTTCGCCGAGGCCTGGTGGGGAATTGCGGATTCGGCAGAGGATGGTGCCGCCGAGGGAATCGCCTTCGGTTTTAGTTTTTTCGATGAGGTTGATCATTTGTTGGGCTATTTGGGGGTTGGGGCAGCGGACTGGGTTATTGTCGATTTCATCTAGAGAGGGGAAGTGGGAGAGGTTTGGGATTTTGAGGGTATGGATGGATTCGACGTAGGCGCGGATTTCTAGGTTGTTTATTTGGAGGAGGATTTTTTTTGCGATGGCGCCGGCGGCGACGCGGCTTATTGTTTCGCGTGCGGAGGAGCGGCCGCCGCCTGGGAGTGGGGGGGTACCGTATTTCATTTGGTAGGTGAAATCGGCGTGGGATGGGCGAAATTTTTGGGATATTTGAGAATAGTCTTTTGGTTGGGCGTTGAGGTTGGGTATGAGTATGCTGATGGGGGTGCCGAGAGTTTTGCCTTGGTGAAGGCCGCTGAGGATTTGGAGGGTATCGGGTTCTGAGCGTTGAGTGGTGATGTTGCTTTGGCCGGGGCGGCGGCGGTTGAGTTCGTTTTGGATATCTTGTTCGGTTAGGGGGATATGGGGGGGGCATCCGTCGATGACGACGCCTATGGCGGGTCCGTGGCTTTCGCCCCAGGAGGTGATTTTAAAGAGGTTTCCGAAAGAGTTGGCCATATGGTTATTCGGGTTAAAGGTACTAGGGGTTTAAAGTGATCGCAATATTAAATTTGGGTGGGTTTTAAGAGTGGAGAGGGCGGGTGTTAAAGGAGTTGGATTTTTGAGTACGTTTTTTGAGTTCATTTTGGATGGTTGCTTGAAAATATCTTAGTTGGGATTCTGAGCTTTTAATTAGGAGTTGTTTTATTTGGTGGTTGCGTTCTTCGGGGGAGTGATTGGCGTGTTGTAGTAGGTATAAGATGATGTCGTCTTTGTGGATGAGGTAGGCGGATCGATTTTGTGGTTTGTTGAGAGAGCGGCCTTTTAGGGCATAGCCTAAGATTTTTCCATTTTTGAAGGCATCGCGAGTAAATTGGGGGCTTTTATTGATTATTTTAGCGACTTCTTTGATTGAGAATAAGTCTTTATTGTTAGGTAGGTGTTCGAATGGATCGAAGTGAAATAATTTCATGAGGTTAAATATGTTTAGGATGAACAATATACGTTACAACAGAAATCAGGGTATTGTTTTTTATTATTAAGTCAAATAAATAAACTGCTTTAAAAGATAACCACTAATTGATTGG
>Ga0207144_1048_pt1 | contig 24449 bp, 15 predicted proteins | sample Alteio_BWMinHeat_FD_153583 | JGI IMG/M metagenome (GOLD analysis project Ga0207144, IMG submission 153583) | Enriched cells from forest soil in Barre Woods Harvard Forest LTER site, Petersham, Massachusetts, United States -... | ecosystem: Environmental > Terrestrial > Soil > Temperate forest >...
ATTTTTTCGGTCCGATTGTCTTTGCATTGGCGCCTCTGCTGATTTCTGGCTTTGCTGACTTTCGCACGTGGCGAGTTCCGGCCGTGGTGTGGTGCGTCTCCGCTCTCGCAATATTTTATTCTTCCGGCTTGCCGCGTTTTCTCCTTCCCGTCTTTCCGCTTGCATTGGCCTGCACTGCGGCGGGGATTGACTTCTCCCAACAGAACGGTTGGAAATTAACCGATCGCTTTGTCGTGGGTCTGGTGATCCTGCTTTGGACGGTTGGTGGTGTAGGATTGGTCATGTACATGTGGAAACCGGCCGCCGCCGCTCTCGGATTCGTTGGCGAGGTTCGCTACTTAGAAGAAAGGCGTCCCGAATACCAAGAGGCGGAGGCTATCAATCGGGTGCTGGCAGGCCAGACCAAGGGCGGCAAAACTTTACTGTTTCTCCGGCACACGTATTCCGTAGACGTGCCCTATCTGAACGGTGATCCTGCCACGAGTTGGATCATCAATCCCGACCGTCTCCACACGCCACATGATTGGGAGGCTTTCTTTCAGAAGGAAGGAATTGCGTTTGTTGCTCGGTCACCTGACTATCCGGAGAAGATCGAGGCGCCACTCACGGAGATGGAAGCGAAAGGGGATCTTGTTCCCGTGGCCCAGTCCGTTGTGCAAGATTTTCGGGGAATGCGCATTGAGGGTAAGCGCGCAGAAATATCAGTCATCGTTTTGAGAGTAAAAAGTTCCATCGAAACCAAAACCCAAGAGGATCACTGAGCGCAAGGGGATCCAAAATGCCTGATTGCTAAGTGAATCGCCTCTGGGTGGAGCCGCAGATAATTTCTGCAGAATACGACGAGTGAATCGCTTCGAGCTCTCATAAGCTAACAAATAAAGTACGGCGACCGAAGTCTGTGCGAAAACCGTGAACGTCAGGACTGACCGCGAACTCAAAATGTAAGTCTAGTCGTGGAAGCGCAACGAGTTGGCGACGAGTTCAAGCAGGCCAGAGCGTTACATTCAGGAAGGGAAAAGGCGAAGATACCCTCCGAGGTGAAGGCGGAGCCATAATTGTATTGTAATCAGTGGTACCTGGTGAAGACCAGCAGAAGAAAAATGGAGGAATTGTTTTTGGTGTCGGGACTTCACGCACCTGCACGCTGCCCCTATTCGAAAATCTCGCCGTGGTTCGCTTCCTTCGTAGAAGCTCCCAGATAAGACCGAGTTCAAATGTTCGGCACCAACTGAAGAGTGCTTTCCAGTAATTTCTTCGTCTCTTTTACGTTTCGATCCCAACTGCAGTTCGCGTGGATCGAACAGGCGGCTGCTCCTCCGATTCTCCCACGCATGACCTCATCGTTAAACATTTGGCGGATGAGTTGTGCAAGTAAGGTGTGATCCTGCGGATCTTCGAGAAGAATCCCCGTTTGGCCGTCTATGATGTTCTCGCTAGAACCTGCGTAGACACTGGCAATCACCGGAAGGCCGCACGCCATCGCTTCCAAAATGGGCAGATTAAAGGCGTCCTCTAGAGATGGGCCGACATAAAGATCGGCAGCGGCATAAAAGCAGAGAACGTCTGCGGAAGGCTTTTCAAAGCGGATCCGGTCCCGGAAGACAATCTGGTCGAGCAGAGGTCGATAGAAGTCAGGGTCATCGCTGCCGACGACAAGCACACGCAAGGGAAGGTCCTTGAGCAAGCCAAGTGCCATGAGAAGGGTATGGAGACCTTTCTTCTTCCAATCATTGCCGATGAGTAATATCACGAATTCATTATCCACATATTGAAACAGCTTCCTAGAACCGATTCTTTTCCCTTGGCGTGCCTCGGGAGTGAATCGGGTAGTATCCACAGCATTGGAAATGACGGTGACGTCGGCACGTTGAAAGTGTGATTTCAGTTGTACGGCAACAAGAGAGGAGACAGCTACAAGCTGCACGCCAAGGTCCCGGTAAATTCTTCGTTCGAGAAACATGATTAGTTTGTAGTACAGCTTGCGGTGAATCAGGCGCGACCAGCTCCTCAGGGGAACTCGACGCAGGACTAGCTCCGACCTCAACTGCTCATAAAACGCGTGAAATACGATGTGGACCACGATTACGTCTGCATCCAGGCAATTGATTCCCGGAGAATAAACGAGATCCGGACGGACTCTTCCGGATCGCCGATCCAGCCACCGTTGCCAGTGATTTGCAAGGAACCACCAAAGATAGTTAAGGAGATGAGGTCCGGGAATGTTGGGGACTTTATGCCAAAAAATAGAGCCCGGTGAGTTCTCTGCGAGGTCGGTGACTGGCCGCAGCTCCCGTACATCTTGAACTCTTTGAGAATAGAGATGGATTTCACAATTGTGCTCGGAGGCGAGACGCTCGATTTGCTCAATGATACAGAGTTCTGTCCCGTGCTGGCGGTCCAAAAATGGAGAGATGACCGCGAGGCGCAATTCAACCCTTCCTTGGAGCCGCTTGAACCTGGGCGACTTCCATTGTTTTGGAGAATACGCTCAGGCGATAAAGGATGCCAAGCAGGAGCCACAGGTACGCGTTTAGGACGAAGTCCTGGTAAGGACTGTTACCAGCAAACATCATCGGAAAAAACAGTAGAACGGCATATAAGAAAATAGCAAAGGCGATTGGAAACCAGGGCGTACCCTGGAGTTCCCTCACGACGTTCCAGGCGGAAATGGCAATGGAAAAGCCGAGTATGATCCAAAGGACCAGACCAAAAACCCCGAGTTCCACAACCAAGTTGCCGTAACCGTTTTCGACGCCGACATACATGGGCGCTGCGTGCATGATCCGAATCACATATTGACGACCAAGAGAGACTGTACCCATTCCGTAACCATAAGGCCAACGTGGATGGTCGAAGGCGTATCCTAACTGCTGCAGCGGATAGGTTTGGGTCCGGTGGACAAGTTCACTTGCGGGGCTGTTCGGCATGAGGGTTTCGGAGTAGATGGCCACCCTGGAACCAAGTTCCTCTGGGAATACTGTCAGTAGGACGATGATCCCGAAGCCGACAAGGAGTGCAGTTCTCAGGATTGCGCGCAAAACCCTTATTACTTCGCCCTGTCGCCAGGGTGCTCCCCAGAGAAACCCAGCCGAAATGACCAGCGCGTCTCCAGCGTTCCACATAAAAACGCCTCGGGAAGCACTCATCAATGAAGCTGCACCAACAACACCGACCGTAGCGAAGGCGAGGGTTCGGCCCCGCCGGCTTCGCAAAAGAAGATAACCACTAAAACCCAGGGAGATCAACCAGGCAACCATCAGAAAGTCCTGGAAGCGGCCCGCACTGACGAACACGGAAGTGGGTCGATATGCCATCAGGCCCGAGATGGGTGCCGCGCGGTAGAGCGTGCCGAGTTCGCGGATGTCGTCTTGTAAGTTGACGGGATTCAGGAAAGTTGGCCCGATGATCGATTGTGCGAGTCCCAAGGCAGCCACAATCAGAATGAGAGCACAAACAAAGGAGAAGAAACGCCGCAGATCTTCCTCGGATTTCATGAGCGTGTAACCGACAGAAACGAGCGGCACGTACAAGAAATAGATCTTCATTCCCAAGATGCCGTAAAAAATGCTAGTGGATGCAGGATTGAACACCTGGAGCAGTCCAAGCCAGAAGAACAAGAGCAGGGGGATTCGGAATGGAACGCGGAATTTCTCGAACTTTTTGGCGCGTTGGGCGCGAAAAAAAGAAATATAGAGGACAATGGCTAACACATCTTTAGCGAAAAAGATGGCCATGTTATTGCCGAGATATTTGCGGACAAAATCCTCGAAGAGAATCCAGGCAACTAGGACATAGAGGCCTCTGCGCCAATCATTGAGAACGGCGACGACAACCGCGCCGGCAACAAACAGGAGCGCGACGAAAGCCAGGCTTTTGATGTCATCCGCGATGACGGCTCCCGCAGCCAAGTAGGCAGCGAAAATCACCACCACGAACAGCCCGAATGCCACCAGCGGATTCCGCGAGGTCCTTAGTGATGGGAGCGTCCCCGGTACCCTCATAACGGAAGACTACATTCCCTGTTGGATTTGCTGATCACAATTCTGCCTTTTGGAGCGCCACCTTAAGCGCTTTTGACCTTAGTGTCCTCTACGAAGTGACCTTCGCGGCCCGATCCGGTTCCAACCCGGACCCGCGAATTCCCCAAGTTCATGGCGAAACGAGAGGCGGTGCGTATGCGAGGCGGGACCATCGCAAACCTCTTTATCATACCTCTGACCAACCCCAAATTGCAGAGGAGCAGTCGACAATGCTGTGAATCTTGCGAGGTGAAAGTCCTCGCTCCGCCAATTGCCTGTAGTCGGGCGGGTAGCATATCCGATGCGTGCAAAGGCTGCAAAGGCAACGATGCACGTTCGGCTCGGATGTAAACGCCTCAGCTGCCCTGCAAGGGAACTTGTAGCGGTAGGAACGACCCGGGAGGCAAACAAGTAGGGGTCCGTGAAAAGTCGCGTTCGCGGGAAAGTAGCGGAAAGCCGACCCACTTCTCAATTGGGGAGGCCGATGAAGCTGGGGAAGAACCAGGCAAGTACACTCAGCTGTACCGCCGGGTTAGGGGCTCAGGCATCCGAGGAGGGATTCACAGAATAACGTCGAGAAGGTCCCGTGAGCAGCAGGGGCTGATGGCAACCTGCGAAGACTCCACGAACGAGGCCAACGCCGAAGTCGAGGAGAGGTGACGGGATCGGCGCATGAGTCCGTAAGAGCGATGATCAAAGGGACTCTGGGTACTTGGTCGTTTCATCGATCCACGGCGGCCGGACACAGAGCCGGTCAAGAGCCTTCCGCGGGAGATGAAACTAGGCACTGGGCAAACCAGGCAAAAGTCGGGGCGTAGGCGAATGGGCGCTTAAACCTCGCTGAGCCTGGGAAGACCCAAGGAAGAAAACTGGCCAAGACTCCGAAACGGACCTCGGCAAAACCGGCCGTCCGGGATTATTGGGGGCCTCCGGAAACGTGGTCAGGGTGGAACTGTGCACCCGCCTTGCAATCGAAAGAGCGAGGACGGCCCTCCACCTAAATCCGGCGCGCCTGAGCTCCATCCCAACCGTGGGTCTCTGGCTTTCAGCGTTGGCAGCGGCGGAGCGCGGCACTCACGGCCGCCACGGTCCCCGCCACGGTATGTTCGGGAGACCAAGCCGCCATATGATTCCTGGCAGCGAAACCCAGTTCACGGAGATGTCCGCGGTCGCGGCACAGTTGACTCAGAAGTGTCGAGAGGGCTTGAACGTCTCCGCAGGGGTATATGAGGCTCGGATCGACAGGAGCGATCAAGTCCCTTGCTGCGCCGACATGGTCGCTGGCAACGACGGGGCAGCCGCAACAGGACGCTTCGTTCACCACCACCGCAAACGGTTCATATTCCGATGGCAGCACCATAAGATCCGCGGCGGCGTACACGGCGGGCAAGCGCGATTGATTCATGAATCCAAGAAATCGGACGCGCTCGCCGACTCCGAGAGCTGCCGCCTCCCTCTCTAGTTCCGCACGCTGTGCTCCTTCTCCGGCGTAAACCAAAAGGGTATTGGATTGATCAGCCTGTGCAAACGCTCGCAGAAGATCCAAGGGACGCTTCCAGGGTTGAAGCTTCGCGCAAAAGAGAATCACGGTGGCTTGCGGCGTTGCGCCCCAACTGGCACGCACGGCTTCGCGGTCTACTTTATCGGACTGAGCCATCCACCAGTCGTTGTCAACGGAGTAGGGAGTCAGCGTAATTCGCTCTGCAGGAATCCGGAGAGACAGCATAAGATCGCGCGTGGCGGAAGAAGGAACGAACACCTGGTCGGCCAAGGAAAATAGTCTGGGCCAAAAAGCGCGCTTTAAATGGACCTTCCACGAGCCGCCGCTACGAGGAACTAGGGTGGAAGCATCGGTGCCAAAGAGGAGTGCTGCTCCGGAGCGGCGAGCGGCGAAATAGGAGATCCAAAAGGAGGCGTACAAATAGCCGAGGTAACAGAGAACGGCGTCGAATTTGCCAGTACGAATAAGTTTGGAAAGGCCAGGATTGTAGAGCCCCCAAAAAGAGTCGGCGCCTGAGCCGCGGTTTGGGATTTCCTGCCAAGGGTATCCTTCGAGCAGCGGAATATCCCATTTCACGGTAGTGTTAAAGTCTGGGTCGAGAACGGGTTGTGCTCCCCGAAGAGTACAGTACGCCACGGAGAGGTCTAGCTGTGGGTGCTGAGCCATTCGACGTAATAGAGGGGCCATGTACTGGACAGGGTGGCTGCCAATGGCGAGGACGCGATAGCGGGGCTCAGGCAAAGACCACCTCAACCTGAAAACGATTCAGATGCAGACTGAATCGGCGGCACAGGTTCGACAAGAAGGACACGCCACAAAAAGTATACACTTCCCTATTTGGGGACAAGCCCTCCCTAGTCCATCTCACAGAAAACAGTGCTCGCTGTCGCATCAAGCAAGATCCGGCCCTTCCCAGCCTGGTCCAGCGCGTGTCATGCGAATTCAGCCAATGGTTGATTCCGAGTCTCTTGAGCAGCTTTTCCATAGCTCTGCTATTCTTGCAAGACAATACCGGGACATTTTTCCCTTGGATCTCCAGGCTAGAGTCTTTGGCACTCTCCGGAAGGAAGTGGGAGCGGCATGAGAATTAAGAGGTTAGACATCCTGCGCTGTGCCGCGGTCTTGCTGGTAGTCGTTTCTCATTCTGGAATTTTCGACCTGACTGTGAAGGTGGGTTGGGTAGGGGTGGATCTATTTTTTGTATTGAGTGGTTTTCTGATATCTGGGCTGCTGTATTCCGAATACAAGAAGCGAGGGGATATAAGCTTTCGGCGCTTCTTTATCCGTCGAGGATTGAAAATCTACCCTGCCTTTTACGTCTTGTTGCTGGCCACCTATGTTGGACAGCTGCTCTTTTGGCATGCTCCTCCGCAATCGTTGTCTAGCTATCTTCATGAAATCTTCTTTATACAAAATTATCGCTACGGGGTCTGGGGGCACACGTGGTCCCTCGCAGTAGAAGAGCACTTTTACATTGCACTGGCTGCGCTTCTGTTGGTCCTTGCACGTTATTCTCCGGATCGAAAGGATCCATTCAACAGGATTCCGCAGATTTTTGTGGGCGTCGCGGTAACCTGCCTGACGCTCCGAATTCTTACCCTCGTGCTGATGGCGCAAGCCAAGGACCTTACTCCTCACGTTATGAACCCCACCCACACGCGGATTGATGCACTCTTTTTCGGTGTATTGCTCGGTTACCTGTATCACTTTCGCCCGGAAACCATGAACAGAATCTGCCGACCAGGAGTCAATCGAATCGCGATCGGAGTGCTCTCGGCAATACTGCTCTCCTGCTGCTACTTTTTCTCGCGGGACGATCACTTCCTGCTAAGTTTCGGTTTGACCTTCCTGTATATGGGCTTTGGGGGCCTTTTAGTCCTTTGCTTAATGGTTCGAGATGTGCTCCCCGTAAAATTCACCCGATTTACAGAGAAGATCGGGACCGGTTGCGCTTACGTCGGGACGCACTCCTATTCGATCTACCTATGGCACGCTCCCTTCCTGGTGTACTTTCCCCTTCTTCTCCGAAAAGTGGCGCACATTCAGCCAACCGGAGTGCCGGTAAAAGGCTTCTACATCATGGCATGTTGTGTCCTTGGGATTGCAATGGCGAACCTGATCGAGCTTCCTGTTCTGCGACTGCGGGACAGGTTCTTTCCCAGGCTGCAGCAACCTGCCGTCAATTCACTATCTGTAACTGCGAGTGAATCCCTTTCCACTTCTGAAACCGCTTGATCAGCTTCGCGGCGATGACGCTGGAGTTGCGAGAAACGGCGACGAGATATTGAATTTTCAACAGCTTGGCACAGTCCGATTCACCATGAATACTCGACGGCGTTTGCCGATCCATCTCTAATGCTAGGTAAACGCTAGTGCAAACGCCGAAATCGTATATCTCTGATAATCCGACTATACATCCAGCGAGAGGAAAGGGAAGGATATCTATCAGAAGGCAGGTTAGCGGGCTTCCGAAGGGCGTATTTTCCCGCCTTCAGCGCCGCCCGGAAAGCGCGCGATTATTTCGCCCCGGGGCGAGATATCGCAGCGTGTACTCAAAATTTTTCGAGCATACCACAACAGTCCGCGTGAACATTCTGTCCGTGGGTAGCTAGGAAGATAGTTGGTTTGGCCCGCAACAAAACTCTTGTGGTACCAGTCAACACATCGTATTCGGCTCCCTCAACATCTATTTTTCAGGAGGCGCGGCATTGGTTTGCCGCTGGAAACAAATGAATCCTGCGATGTACTTGGTACCCGCAGTAATCCGTCAGCCGAAATCCTACCTAAGCAGGACTCTCCACCGAACTCAAACTGAACAGTGCCGTCCGAATTGCTCACTGCTTTGGGAATCACCTCGCAATTAACGAACCGATTCGCTCGGATGTTTTCATGGAGGTAAAAGAGATTCATCGTGGCAGGCTCGAAGGCGAATACTCTCCCATTTGCCCCAACAGAGCGGCAGGCAAGCACAGTGTAGATTCCGGTGTGGGCTCCGATGTCATAGATCACCATTCCGAGCGAGAGTGCTTCATAGGACAGTTCGTATTTCTCTCGTTTGTGGGTCGCCCAGCCAAAAATTCTGCCTCAGACCCGACCAACCAGCGAATCCCACGTGCTGGTCCCTTGGACAATGGGTAGAACCGCACTTTTGGGCACAGTCGAGGCCAGTGGGCCTATAAAACGTCCAAGAGAAATGTGCCAATCTGTGAGAGGAATGCGCATGAACGAACCATGCAAGTCTAGCATGCAATAGAAGATGGGCCATGGTAGGTACTTGGTTCTGGAACCGGTGGTCGAAGGTTCAAATCCGTTCGCCGTACCACTTAATCCCGCGGTCCAACCTTCATTAATTTTTTGCGGACTGAGCGGAAACCTGCAAACTTAGAGACTCTCGCACAATTCCGTCCAGCTTACTTCGGACAGCGGCGCTCTCTTTCCCCAGGCGAGCTTCGCTCTCCTTGCGCGCCTGGGACACCACTCGGAGCTCCTCGCTGAGCGTGCTTTCTAGCGTGTTTTCCGCGTATAGCAGACAAGCAAAAATGTAGCGCTCAGGCTGTTTTTGTTTGCGCAAGAATTGGGCGTAGTTGAACCAGTCGGAAGCCGTGCTGCGTCCGTCCGAGAGCGCCGCATCGAGTTGCAGTGCGTGCTGGTAAGACTGTGCGGCTCCTCGGATGTCAGCTTGTTTCTCTTGCAAATCGGCGAGATGGACTAGAGCGAGGCTTTCGAGCGTCTTCTCGCCAGCTTTGTCCGCGAAACCGGCCGCGGCACGATAACCTTTGGAAGCGTCCACGGTGTGATTGATCGCGGCATCGGCGTCGGCCACTTTGATTAGGGCCGCAAGCACCGGGCCAGTATCGGCGGGATTTTTTTGGTGGCGAGCGGCGATGATTCCGAGATAGACACGGTAGTGGCGCGCCGCGGCTTGCAGTTCTCCTTGTTGATCGAGAGCTTCGGCTAGATAGAGTTGCGCGTTGGGCTGGGCTGGGTCGACGTCGACGGCTCGTTGCCAGTTGTCGACGGCCTCTTCGTCATGCCCGAGGCGATGTGCCAGCATTCCGTAATCGACCAGAGCGTCGGCGTTTCTCGGCCAGCGTGCGATGATCTTCTGAAAGTGCGCGTAGGCATCGGTGTCACGGCCTGCTTCAATCAAGCTGCGGCCGTAGGATTCTTGCAGCGCGAGATTTGCGGGATTGAGGGCGGCTGCGCGCAGCATGGCCGCTAGTGCGGCGTCGCGCTGCCCGGCGAGCTGCTCGGCGTGGGCGAGCCGGACTTGCACGGAGCTGTCGTTGGGATTCAATGCCGCGGCGCGTTGAAGTGCCGGGAGAGCATTCGTTTCGCTGGACCACCAGAAATGCAACTGGTCGACGCCAGCCCAGCTGAATAACAGCGCGACGGTTGCGATGTGAAGGGCACGAGCGGCTGGCGCGTGTCCCGTTAACCAGCGAGCAGCAACCGCGATGCTGTTTTCTTTTTCCGTATCGGCGCCAGGTGCTTTTTGTTGGCCATCCAGCAGCAAAGCCGCGATGCGCGAATCGCGCAACTTCCAGATGGCGCCGTCGAGAATAAAGTGATGGATATTTACCAGGGCGGTGAAGGTCAGAAAGCTCGCGGCAAAATCGCTGTGAAAAACGCGGCTGACAATCCATGGCCCGGGGATAAATAGCGCGATCCCGCCGGCAATCAATGTCAGAAGATAACGGGAAAACGACCAGTGCGAATCACCGGCAGCGCGGGCCTCTTTTTTCTGGTAGTAGCTGGTAATCCACAAATACTGCGTGGAGTGCAGCACCGCGAGCAGGCCGCTGCTGTAACGAGTATGCGGAATTTCGCGGCCGCTGACCAGCTCGATCACCGCCGGCAAAAGAAACCAGAGAAATTGTGTCATCGTCAGCGTAAGGACCGGCAGGGTCGTTCGATAGCTGCTCCTGCGCGCCAGCGATGCTAGGGCCCAGCCACTGGCGCCAATAAAAAACAGCGCCAGAACTGCGCGCGCGGGGAAAGTAAATTTAGCCGCGAGTCCCAGGGAGAGAATCAACGCATCGCCGGACGCGCCGGTGTGAAAGCTCAGCATTAGCAAAATGTAGGAAGCGATAAAGGAAAGGTGAAGCGCGCGGCGTTCCGTTTCCGTGGGTGAGACGCCCGCGCGGCGGGCGAACATCATCAGCAAACCGAAGTTTTGCCCGGTGTAGTGCCACGGGCTCCAGCAAATATAGAGCGTGAAGATCCAGGGAAGAAGCGCATACCAGAGGTGCGTGACGACTCCCGCCACGGCGAGCAGCAGCGCCACGTGCACCGTATAGATCCGGTATTTCTCGAACTCGTCGCGCGTATGATACGCGCGATAGACCGTGGCCATGAAGTGTGGATAGTTGGATAGCAACGCCAGAAAATAGAACGCCACGCTCCAGCCACGCCCGTAGGAATTCGCAAAATAAAATCCCGCGAGCAAGAGCGGCGCGGACCACGCGCCGCAGCCGACCGTCAAATCAATCCACGGACGATAGATCCACGGACTCAGCGGCCGGGGTGGCGGTGCGGGCGCGGAAGCGTGCTCCTCCGGAGGAGTTATGGTGATTGTTCCCATGCTATTCGAGAGTAACGCAGGCGTGGCGCACTGGAGCGCTGAGGAGCGTCCTAGCATGCGGAATCGGTTACTCGTAGGCGAGGTATGTTGCGGACGAACAGACTATCGCCGTCCCGCCTTTCAGCGCGAAGCAATCTTCCTGTGCGATGAACGGTAGAATTCTCTCCAGCACAACTTGTTTGCGACAGACCTCACTGAAGGCCTACGAGATCTTCCGGCACAGTGATCTGATATGTCGAGTTTAGTCTGCCGCCCTTTACCAGCATCCTTTTGCCTTTACCTAGGTCGATATCGTGCTTCTTGATGCGTTTTGCCCGCGCGTGTTGATGTCGGTCGGCAAAGAATAGGAACAGCCTCTTCACTTTCACGCTGCGACAGTCGGACAGCAGCTGTTGAAGGCGACGTGGGCTGAGGTTCGAGAGACCCTCCATGAGCTTGTCAACCTGATGAAAGCTTTCTCGCTCTGGTAGTTCGTCTAGAAGTTCGAGCACCGCACGCTCCGGCGTAGAAAGAGTTAAAGGCCAATCCCATTGACCCAAGGGCTGAACCATCAGGCCGCCATGCGGCAAGTCGGCATCCGTGCTGCGGCTGGCATGTGCATTCGAAGCGACGTCTTTGATACTCCGAGGGACATCCTCACTGCCGAAGAGTTTCTGACTACTGTGATAGAGAAAGCGCACAGCTAGTTATAGCTTGTTCAACCATGTCGGGAGGCGCTTCGACCCATATAGGTGTACTTCCTTGGTTTGGTGGGCGAGATAATGCGCGTAGCCTTGTAGTTCAAGTGCGGTGCGTCCCCCTACCGTCAGTGGGTAGCCGAGGATGGTTTGTAACGAGATAGCCACTTCCTGCCAACGCAGCGGGCCCCTGGGCCGCCAATAGACCTGGCGCGCGGGCTGCTTCAGCCAGCCCCCTGCGACGTATTGGCTTCGGAGCGAGGTCGAATATCCTTTTCCGCTGAGCCAAGCCGCATCGACCGGAAGCCCTTCGGGCAGATGATGTACCAAATAGTTTAGCTTTCCTTTCTTTTGCTTGGCCATGCTTAGCAAAATGGCATGTTCTTAAACTAGGCCGCAAGTTCAAACTTACGCTCAGAAGCTCAGCCACACTGAGTAAAAGGGGGCATTTGTGAACCACTCTTCTGTCCGTCAGTGTCCGAGTCGCAAAACCGGCCTAACCTGAATATTGACGTAACCCGGGTCAGCGGCTGGGGTGGCGGTGCAGACCTGGCGCAGTTCGGCGCCGAGGAGCGTCGGTAGTATGCGGAATCGATTACTCGTAGTTGCGAGCGGGCCTCAGGAGACGGGCTTCAGGAAACAGCGAGGAGGCGGAGGAGGAGTCCTGCCAGTGCTCCGCCAAGCAGCGGCCCGATCACCGGGATAGGTGCGTAGCCCCAATCGGAGCCTCCTTTTCCAGCGATCGGTAAAACGGCGTGAGCGATGCGCGGACCCAAGTCACGCGCCGGATTGATGGCATACCCGGTCGTGCCGCCCAGCGAAAGTCCGACGCCCCACACCAGGCTGCCCACAAGATAAGGGCCCAATCCAGCAGCAGGACCCATGGCGGACACCTTCTTCGAGAAAATGGCGCCAATGACGAAGACGAGAACAAACGTAGCGCAGATTTCACTGAATAAATTCGCAGCAGCGTTGCGGATAGCAGGCGCGGTACAAAAGCAGGCCAGCTTAGCGCCAGGATCCGGTGTTTCCTTCCAGTGCGGAAAATAGTGGATCCAGACAAGAGCGGCTCCCACGAACGCGCCGAGGAGTTGCGCCAAAAGATACGGAGCGAGCTTCCCAAAGCTTGCGTCACGCACTGCGAAGCCCACCGTGACTACAGGATTCAAGTGGGCATCATTGCTTCCACAAGCAATCGACACGAACACGCCGGCCATCACGGCAAAAGCCCAGCCAGCGGTGATGACCATCCATCCGCTGCCTTCGGCTTTCGATCGTTTCAGCAGAACTCCCGCGACAACGCCATCGCCAAGCAGCACGATTATCATGGTGCCCAGGAATTCGCCGAGAAAGGGTGAAGTCATTCAGTAATCTCCTCATGTGGAGTAGGCCCAACAGCAATACTCTGCCTTCGGCATCAGGATGCAACCCAGTCGAACGAGCGCGTGACGGCCTTTTTCCACTGCTTGTAAAGCTCCTCACGCTCCGCTTCTGCCAAATGCGAGTTCCAAGTCCTATCCACAGCCCAATTGGTGCGCAGTTCGTCCAAGCCTGAAAAAAATCCAACAGCGAGGCCCGCAGCGTACGCTGCACCGAGCGCGGTCGTCTCCTGAATCATGGGGCGCACGACTTCGCGATTCAAAATATCCGCCTGAAACTGCATCAGCAGTTCGTTCACGACCATCCCGCCGTCGACGCGCAGTGACGACAGCGCAATCTGCGAGTCTTTTTCCATCGCTTCCACCACCTCGCAAGTCTGAAAGGCGGTGGCTTCGAGAACCGCTCTTGCCAGATGGCCTTTGTTGACGTACCGCGTCAGCCCAGCGATGACGCCGCGCGCATTTTCCTTCCAGTACGGCGCATACAGGCCAGAGAACGCCGGAACGAAGTAAACGCCGCCATTGTCTTTCACTGTGCGGGCCAGAGTTTCGATGTCGGAACTTTTCTCGATCATCCCGAGATTGTCGCGGACCCATTGGACCAGCGCCCCCGAAATCGCAACTCCCCCCTCCAGCGCGTAGCACGCCGCCGCACTTCCCATTTTGTACGCTACCGTGGTCAGCAATCCGAAGTTCGATGGAACGGCGCGCTCTCCGGTGTTCATCAACAGAAAACACCCTGTTCCGTAAGTATTTTTCACTTCGCCGGGCCGGAAACAAGCCTGCCCGACGAGTGCGGCCTGTTGATCGCCCAGAATACCCGCGATCGCAACGTCTCGGACGGCCGGGAGAGCCGCCGCACCGTAGACTTCGCTGCTCGACCGTACTTGCGGCAGCATCGCCCGTGGAATCTCGAACGCCGAGAGCAACTTTTCGTCCCAGTCCAGTGTTTGAAGACTTAGGAGCTGCGTTCTGCTCGCATTGGTCACGTCGGTCGCGTGTACGCCGCCCTTCGGCCCGCCCGTCAAATTCCAGACGAGGAACGTGTCGATATTTCCGAAGAGCAGCTCACCCGCTTCCGCTTTCTGTTGGGCGTCGGGGACATGTTTCAGCAGCCAGCGCAACTTCAGGCTGCTGAAATAGGTGCTAAGTGGAAGCCCCGTTTGCGCGCGGAAGCGGTCTTGTCCGCCGCCGCTCGCAAAATGTCCGACCTCGTCTGCGACGCGTGTGTCCTGCCAAACGATGGCGTTGGCAATCGGTTGGCCCGTGTGTCGGTCCCACACAACCGTTGTTTCTCGCTGGTTGGTTATGCCGATGGCGGCGAGGTCAGAAGCCCGTAGACCGCGCTGTTCGAGAGCTTCGCCAATCACTTCTTCCGTACGGCGCATGATTTCCAGCGCGTCGTGTTCCACCCATCCTGGCCGCGGATAGATTTGCTCGTGTTCTTTTTGCGCGACAGCGACGGCGCGCGCCGCTTTATCAAACACCATAAAGCGCGTACTAGTTGTGCCCTGGTCGATTGCTCCGATGTAACTTTTCACAAGATACGCCCTTTCGTGGCCGGGATGCATTCTACGACGGAACCGCTTTATCTTACTCACTCTCCCTCGTGTACGCCTTTTCTCCGTATCCTGCATCTAATTGTATGGGATGAGAAAAGGGAGAGCAGTTTATGAATAAAAACATATATCGAAAGGGGTCGCTACTGCTTGGTGCGCTCGTCGGGGCGTCATTAATGCCGCTCGCTTTAAAGGCAGCCTCAAACAGCGCGTCCGCAACAAAGGATCCATCTGCAGTTGTTATGACCGTGACGGCTACCGCGAAGAAAGACGCCCAGCCGCCCGCACTATCGAAAAATGATGTCGAGCTCTATCAAGGAAAGGAACGCATACAGGTCGCGGACTTCAAACGCGGAGAAACTCTCTATCTGGCCGTACTCATCGATGATTCGCTCAGAAGCAGCATTGCCAACCAATGGAGCGATCTTCGCGCGTTTCTCATGGCCCAACCGCAGACCACCTATGTCGCCGTAGCCTACGCGCGAAATGGCGTAGACATGGTCGCCCAGGATTTCACAACCGACCATGCACTAGCGGCAAAGGCCCTGCGTCTACCCTTGGGCAACATCGGTGCTGGAACGAGTCCTTATCTCTCAGTCCAGGACTGGATCAAGCGTTGGCCCGTCTCCGGACAACGCAGTTCCATCATCCTGTTTTCCTCGGGCATTGATTATTTCCGTGGGGGTCCTGCTACTCTTGATCCGGATCTCGACACGACCATCGCTCGCGCGCAGAAGCAAAACATCAACATTTGGACGATCTACGCACTGGATGCAGGCCGTGTTGGCCGCGGTTCGTTCCGTGCCTTCAACTGGCAGTCGAACTTGGACCGTTTGTCACAACAGACCGGCGCCGAGTCTTACTCACTTGGTCTCGGAGCGCCCGTCACCCTGAAACCGTATTTCGATCGAATCCAGATGAACCTTGACAACCAGTATCTACTGGCCTTCGTAGGCGATGGTGGCCAGAAGGGTAAATACGAGTCTGTAAAAGTAACTTCGGAGGTTAACAAAGTAGGATTTCTGACGCCTTCTGAAGTGTTTTTGCCGGCAGCACGATAATTCGGATCACAGGTTACAATTCTCATTCCCAGGGCGCGGGCCGCGAGGTCCGCGCTTTCTCCTTCAACGCCGTTCTTTTAACTTTATTTTTCCATCGGAATAATCGTCCTCGGCATCTAAGAAACTGGAACACAAGGGGGGAGTTACGTCCATGAACAAGAATCTAAAATGGAAGGGTACCGTGTTGTTAGCAGCCATGGCTTTGGCGGCAGCAGCAGTGCCGCTCACATCGAAAGCAGCGGCGACAGACGCTCCCGTGCTGACGACGATGACCGTCACGGCGGTGGCCAAGAAAGATAAACAGCCGCCGCCACTCACTAAAGATGATGTGCAGCTCTATCAGGGCAAGGAACGAATACAACTGGCGGACTGGAAACGCGGGGACGCGCTCTTCCTGGCGGTGCTCATCGACGAGTCGCTCGAAAGCTCTGTAGCCAGCCAGTGGGGCGACTTAAAGGCGTTTTTCATAGCCCAGCCGGAGAACACTTACATCGCCGTGGCTTATGCTAGAAACGGTTCGGCTTCGGTGGCGCAGGACTTCACCAAGGATCACGCTCTGGCCGCCAAGGCGCTGCGCTTGCCCTTGGGCAATGCGGGCGCGTTTACGAGTCCGTATCTTACGCTCCAAGATTGGATGAAGCGCTGGCCCGAAACCGGGGAGCGCAAGTCCATCATTTTGTTTTCCTCGGGTATCGATTATTTCCGCGGGAGCTTTGATCCGATCGATCCTGATCTTGATACAACTGTCGCGCGCGCGCAGAAACAGAACATCAACATTTGGACGATTTACGTTCCGGATGCCGGGCACATCGGCCGCCGTGAGTTCCGCGTGTTCAACGCGCAATCCAACCTCAGCCGTCTTTCCGAAGAAACTGGTGCCGAGTCCTACTACCTCGGTTTCGGCACGCCCGTTACTTTGAAGCCGTACTTCGACGAAATCCTGATGCATCTCAACAACCAATACCTACTCAGCTTTGTGGGCAACGGCGGAAAGAAAGGAAAGTTCGAGCGCGTGCGGGTGGTCTCCGAAGCTCCCAACGTGGAGTTCCTAACGCCTTCGGAAGTCTTTCTCCCGCCCGTAGAGTAACGGAAGGCAGACAAGCTAAGCCAGGTCGAGAGAGGCGCGAGCCATAAGGTTCGCGCCTTTTTTGCTTTTCCTGATTAGGGCTTGTCTCTTTTCTTGCTGTCGGGCTAAACTAGCGCCGGTTGACGCCGGCTCTTTCAGTGAAGGGTATTCGCGCTATTGAATCGGTTTAAACGCTGCGGCCTCCTTGGCCATGTGACGGGGAGCTGATCATGATTCCGTACCGCAAGAAAGAGAATTTCTTTTCGCGACACGTGGCTCGCATGGCGTCAGAACGCAGAGGCTTTTTTGCCGCCTCGAGCTTGGTCGCCGCCCTCCTCGCAGCCGCAACGATCACTGCACCCGTTTCACGCGCGGATGGCGAGATCACCTTGCGCGAAGGATGGGCGGTCGAATCCTCAGTAAAGGTGAGTGCGGGAGGGGAAGCTGTTTCCACCGCCAGTTTTGACGCCTCGAGTTGGTACAAGACTTCTTCTCCGAACACCGTGTTTGCCGTGCTTGTCGAGAACGGCGTGTACAAGGATCCGTTCTTCGGTATGAACTTGCGCTCCGTTCCCGGCGTGTCCTATGCGGTTGGATCGCAGTTCGCCAACCAGGAAATGTCAGAGGATAGTCCGTTCGCTCGTCCCTGGTGGTATCGCAAGGAGTTCGAAGTCCCCCCACAATTTAACGGGAAGACGGTTTGGATGGCGTTTCGGGGAATCAACTACCGGGCCGACATCTGGATCAACGGGCGAAAAGTAGCGGGCTCGGACCAAGTGGTTGGTGCGTTTCGCCGCTATGAGTTTGATGTAACGCGGTTCGTCAAAGCGGGAGCAAAGAATGTGGTGGCCGTGGAAGTCTCGGCCCCGCTTGCCAATGAGCTGGGAATCACATGGGTGGATTGGAATCCCACGCCGCCGGACAAGGACATGGGGCTTTGGCAGGAAGTGGTTCTTTCTGCGAGCGGACCTATTGCCGTGCGATATGCAGCAGTTGAAACGAAACTCGATCTCCCCGCGACCGACAAAGCGCACTTGACCGTGCGTGCCGAACTGCAAAACGCTTCGACCACACCAGTGAAAGGAACGCTGCGCGGAAAAATTCTTGGCGCCGCCGCGCCCATTGAGTTTCGAGAGAGCATCGAACTGAAAGCAGGCGAACGTCGTGCCATCGCCATAACGCCGGATTCCGCTCCTTCGCTGAACGTCGAGAGGGTCCGCCTCTGGTGGCCGTATCAGATGGGCGAGCCCTATCTTCATAAGCTCACGCTCGAATTTGTTCCAGAGAAAGGTTCGCCATCCGACAAGCAAACCCTCGCCTTCGGAATCGTCGAAACCGATTCCGAACTGACTCCGGACGGCTCCCGCCTGTTCAAAGTAAACGGCAAGCCCGTGCTTGTGCGCGGTGGAGGTTGGACGCCGGACATGATGCTGCGCATCAACCAGTCGCGCCGCGAAGCAGAATTCCGCTACGTGAAAGAGATGGGCCTCAACACCATCCGGCTCGAGGGCAAGCTCGAAGACGAGACGTTCATGGAGCGCGCCGATCGCGATGGCATTCTGGTCATGGCGGGATGGTGCTGCTGCGATGCGTGGGAAAAATGGGGCAAGTGGGGAGAAGAGAATCGCCGCGTTTCCGTGGATTCGCTCCGCGATCAAATCCTGCGTCTGCGTGCGCATCCGAGCGTGCTCGTTTGGCTGAACGGCAGCGATAATCCGCCGCCCCCGGATCGCGAGAGCGCTTACCTGGATGTGGAAAAGGAAAACAATTGGGGGAAGCCCGTACTTTCTTCCGCGACGGCGAAAAAGGCCGAGGTCACCGGAGATAGCGGCGTGAAAATGTCCGGGCCGTATGAGTACGTTTCCTCGAACTACTGGCTGCTGGATACCAAGGCCGGCGGCGCTTACGGATTCAACACCGAGACCAGCCCCGGTCCCGCCGTTCCGCCGCTGGAAGAATTGAAATCCATGTTTCCGCCCGACAAGCTCTGGCCCATCAATGAAGTGTGGGATTTCCACGCCGGCGGCGGAAAATTCAAAAACATCAAGGTTTTCACGAACGCTTTAGAGAAACGCTACGGCACCGCGAAAGACGTCTCCGACCTGGCGTGGAAGTCGCAGGCCATGACCTACGAAGGCCAGAGAGCGATGTTTGAAGCCTATGGCCGCAACAAGTACAAATCCACCGGCATCATTCAGTGGATGCTTAACAACGCGTGGCCGGGCTTGATTTGGCATCTCTACGACTACGACCTGCGCCCCGCTGGAGGATATTTCGGCTCGAAGAAAGCTCTCGAGCTCGTTCACGTACAGTTTTCCTATGACGATCGCACCGTCGCCATCGTCAACGGAAAGCAGGAAGCGCTCGAAGGATTGAAAGTTGTCGCCAAGGTTTACGACACCTCGATGAAAGAGCATTTCTCCCACGAAGAAGTGTCGGGTGTTGCTGCGGACGCGGTGACCAAATCCTTCAAGGTGGACGAGCCCCAAGGCATCAGCTCCACCTACTTCCTAAACCTTCAGCTGTTCTCTTCCTCGGGCGAATTGCTCAGCCGCAATTTCTATTGGCTCTCGACAAAGCCAGATGTGCCCGATTTCAGCAAGACGGAGTGGTATTACACCCCGCTCTCTGAATATGCCGACTTTGTTGCTCTCGAGGATCTTCCGAAAGCCTCCGTCAATGCCTCGATGACTGTCTCCGATCGAGGTGAGGAAACCGCCGCACGCGTTACGGTGGAAAACACCGGCTCCGGGCTGGCTTTTCTCCTGCGTCTCCGCCTGCTCAAGGGCAAAGACGGCGCGGAAGTTTTGCCGGTGTTCTTCGATGACAACTACATCTCGCTCCTTCCCGGCGAGAGACGCAATATCACCGTCCATGTGAGAAAGCGCGACCTGGGCGGGGCGAAGCCCGTTCTGGCGGTCGACGGTTTCAATGTCGGGCCAACCCAGGTTCGGTGAGGCGGTCTTTTGTAAGGGAGCCGCGCCGGTTTGTCCGCGTAGCTTCGTCGAGGGAAAGTGCGCGTCAATCGTCGGAGCTGCCGTGAAAAACCGTGCGCGTAGACTCTCGAATCACGAGCTCCGGATTCATCTTTTGGCGCACGCTGTTCCACTCGCGCTTCTCAAGCCCCGCCTTAACTCCTTCCATCACGATATTGACGGCATTCGTTCCCATGGCCTCGAGCGGCTGGCGCACCGTTGTCAACGATGGCGCGCTCAAAGCAGATAGCGCCACGTCGTCAAACCCTGTCACAGAACAGTGTTCCGGCACTTTGACTCCCGCTTTCGTCAGAGCGCGAATGGCGCCGAGCGCCGTCAAGTCGTCAAAAGCCATCAGGGCGGTAAACTTTTTCTTTTTTTGTAGCAATTCCTCGGTGAGCCGCTGGCCGCCTTCGAACCCGGAGTTGGGATCAAACGAATCCGGCAGTTGCAGCACCAGGGCTGGATCGATCTCCAGGTTCACGGCGTGAGCAAATTTCTGCACGCCGCGCCACCGTGGCGCGCTGTCTATGAGCATCTTCGGCCCCCGAATGAACGCAATCTTGTGATGACCCAACTGGTGCAGGTGCTCGAGCGCCATGCGTCCGCCCGTTTCGTTGTCCACCATTACGGAGCTTACCGTGTCGCCGGGCAGTTCCCATCCAATGGTGGCGGCGGGAATGTTGCGTTTGCTCAAGTCCGCCAACACGTGAATGTCCACGACCAGCCAGTTGGCCACCACAATCAACGCTTCCACGTGATGCTCCAGCAGCATTTCGAGGTAGCGCTCGAAACGGTTGCGCTGGTTATGTGCATCGGCAAAAATCGGCACATAAGACGATTGATAGAGAGCGTTTTCAATCCCGCGCAACACCGGCGTGCAGAAAGGATCGGTGATGTCGAAGAAAACCAGGCCCACCGTGTGGCTGCGCTTGCTGCGAAGAAACCGCGCCATGGCGTTCGGGCGGTAACCGAGTTTCTTGGCCACTTCCTCGATGCGCTTCTTTGTGGCGGGAGCGATGTAGCGGGCCAGCGGCGCGTTGTTCAATACGATCGAGACCGTGGCGGGCGAAAAGCCGCTGTCTTCGGCAACATCCCGCATCGTCACCATCTGGTTTTTGCCGCTTGCGCGCTTCACGTAGAGGCCTCTAGGGTTGCCATCATTCTGCCAGAGTTCGCCTATTTCCGATAAGAGGAGGGCGCCCCAACGGCCAGCTTATTCAGCAGGAACGTCAAAAGAGAGAGGTTCGCGAAACCACCTGGTTTTCCACACACCAAAAGCAATCCCCGCCGCCATCCAGACGGTGCCTAGTATTTTTGCCTCAACGCTCAAGTTCCACCATAAGCCCAAACAAACAAAAAATCCCACCATCGGCGTAATAAAATTTGTGATTCGCTTTTCAGGTTGTCGCACGAAATAATGCATGAAGGACGAGGCATTCACGCCCATGAAGGCGATCAACGCGCCATAATTCAACAGCGCGATCCCCTTTTCAAAGGTCAGAAAAAAGGATCCCACAAGCACGATCACGCCGATAAAGACCACGTTATTTCGCGGCACATGGTGCTTCGCATCTATTTTTCCAAAAAAGGATTTCGGCAGCGCATTGCTTTTTCCCATTCCATAGAGCAGCCGCGCCGCACCGATTTGAGCGCCCATCCCCGAACCGAAATTGGCAACCAGAAGTGTCGCGCCAAGGATGGTAAATAGCGGCGCCCAGGTCCGCGCCGCAGCGTAAACATACGCAGTATCCTGGTTCGGAAACGGTTCCGACGCCGGCCACACCAGTTGCGCCACGTAAACTTCCGACGCCGAAAGAATACCGACGGCCAAACATGTCAAAACGGTAGCCAGCAGGATATTTCGTCGCGGATTCTCCGCTTCCTCCGATAGCGTCGAAATTCCGTCGAATCCAATGTAGGTAAGCACCGCCAGCGAGGTGCATCCGAACAAATCGCTAAACGTGAATGTCTGTGGATCGTAGAACGGCCGCGTAAAGAATCCCGGTGCGCTGTGCGGATGACCAAAGATATATCGAATGGTCGTCACAAAAACCAAAACAACCACCGCGCTCATCCCGGCGGCCAGCGCGGTGTTGACACGCGCCGATGTTTTGATCCCCTGCATGTTCAATAGCGTGAAGACCACGGCGAAAAATATTTTCCATCCCCACACCGGCAATCCTGGCGCAAATTCGTGCGCCTGACCCGCGCACCAGATCGTGCAGATAAGCGGGTTCACGATGTAGTCCATCACCATGCTCCATCCCGTGACATACCCCGCCGCCGGATGGATTTCCCGCGCCACATACGTAAACGCCGAGCCCGCGCTCGGATAGACCCGCGCCATTCGTCCGTAGCTCACGGCCGTGCACAGCATCGCAACCATGGCGATAAGAATCGCCGTGACTACGTGGCCGTGCCCGCGATCGCTCAACGCTCCAAACGCCGACATCGGCGCGACCGGCTGCAACACGATGATGCCGTAGAGAAGTAGATCCCAAAGCGTTAGAGTGCGCCGCAGTTGCGGCGCGCCGCTGGCGCTGGCTTCGATGCTCAAGCACCTCTCCTTTCGACGGGTGCGTCCTTCTTCCTACCGAGCACCACGGCGCGCGTCAAATTCTTCGGCACATCGGGATCGAGTCCCTTGGCTAAACCCACCGAGAGGCCCAGCAGTTGCGCGGGAATCGCCACCATGGCCAGGCGCGCATACTCCGGCGCATCCGAATCAAGCTCAATTAGCAGATCGCTGTGGCGCCGTAACGCCGGCGTCGCGCGGTTGGCAACAACCAAGGTCACCACGCCCAATTTTTTCAGTTCCCGAGCGAGTGAGCTTTCCTCTTCCGCTGCGGCATCGGAGAGAAGAAATGCAATCAGCGTATCCCGACCCGCGATCGCTTTTGGTCCGTGGCGGAATTCCAGCGTGTGATACGCCTGCGCGTAAGAAGAAGACATCTCCGTAAGCTTCAGCGCCGCCTCCTGCGCCAGCCAGTAATGTGCGCCTTGGCCAAGAAACACAAAATCCGCAAAACGCCGCTTGGCCCCAAACGCCTGAATCTTATCAGCATTCCCGGCCAGCCACGTCGCCGTCTTTTCCGGCAATCCGTCCAGCGCTGACAACAGCCCGGCGTCTCCGGAGAATTTCGCTCCCAGCCGCTCAAACAGCAGCAGGATGGAGGTGAACGACCGCGTCATCACCATGCTTCGCTCGTCTGCCCACGGCAACTGAACCGTATGCGTGCACAACTCTCGAAGAGCGCTCCTTTCGCTGCAAGTCACGCCCAGCGTGCGAACCCGTGCGTTGGCCTTCAACCATTCCGCCGCGCGCAAAACTTCGGTAGTTTTCCCGGAACGCGACACCAGCACCACTTGCCGCGCGCCGGTCCGCTTGAGCACCTGGTGGGGCGCGAAAAGCAGCTCCGATGCCGGCACGGCCGTCGACGAAGCCTGAGGTAGTGTTGTCCATTGCGCCGCGACCGTCCGCGAAAGGTAATAGCTCGACCCGCAGGCCACAAACAAGCAGGGCTCTTCTCGAGATAATATTTGAGAAATCTCGCGCAGCTCGGCGTCTTGCTCGAATCGCCGCGCCGTTTCCGTCCACGTTGTCGGCTGCGACAAAATTTCCGCGAACGTCTCTCGTCCCCGTCCCGCAACCCGCGATGCGGAGAGCCCGCCGCGCGCGGCAGGAGCATGCTCGTTCAAAACTCTTCGCCTAGTTTTTTTTCACTCGCCTTCCTGGTTCCTTTCGGGCCTCCGGCCTTGGCCGAACGGCATTCGCCCGTATTCAGCGGAAGATCGCGACCATCACCCGCTTTTTCGTCATTGAATCGTTTGAATAAAGGCATTTTCTAGGAACTTCCTGGTTTCGGCAAGCCAAAACTTTCGCCGTCTCCCGGCTCCTCGGCGCAGATCGCGTCCCCTCCCGCGGCATCTCCGTCGATTCTACCTGTCCTTTCGTACAGTTAGTAAAATGTCCACAGTCAGTGTCTCTTGGTTAAAGTTCCCTAACTTTATCCGTAACGCACTCCCCTGGCACGTAGTCTAATTAAGTGGCACCTCGTTTCAGCCGAGGAGCACGAGTGAGGAAACTGGCATGACCGGTCGCAGTCCCACAAAAGTTGTCTTGTGGCACGTCCTGGGCTTTCTACTCGCGTTTTTCGCCGCCTACTGGCTGCGCTCTTTTTCCCTCGAACCCGATCCCGTTCTCCAAGGCTATCTCCAGGTCATCACCGCGCTGCTGGCCTTCGTTTTCTCTGCGCTTGCGTTCGTCCGCTTCCAGGGCACCCAGGATCGCATCGCCCTGATCCTCGGCGGTGGCTATCTTCTTTCTGGCGCCGTACTCTCGGCCTCCAGCGTTCTTTTCTTTCAATTTTCGCAAGACTCTCCCGCGCGAGCCACTTGGGCGCCCGTCGCTTGGTGGCTCAGCCGCATGACTTTGGCGGTCCTGCTCCTGGTTGCGCTTCTCGCGGAACGCTTTATCCCCCGTTCGCGGCACACCAAAGCGGAAATCACCGGAGCCCTATTGTCGGTGGTGGGCTTCACGTATCTGATTACCGCCGCTCTTCGCCGCCTTCCCCTGGAAGTCTCCCGCCATCCCGGCTCTTTCGTGCCGAGCCCGCAGCAACTTC
>Ga0207144_1050_pt1 | contig 24219 bp, 24 predicted proteins | sample Alteio_BWMinHeat_FD_153583 | JGI IMG/M metagenome (GOLD analysis project Ga0207144, IMG submission 153583) | Enriched cells from forest soil in Barre Woods Harvard Forest LTER site, Petersham, Massachusetts, United States -... | ecosystem: Environmental > Terrestrial > Soil > Temperate forest >...
AAATACACTTTTACCCCCCCTAGCAAGCTTTTTTTTAAAAAACTTTCACTTCTATCAAAGTTATTCCTTGATCTATTCACTAAAATCCCCTTATATATAAAACTTCACTTGTTTGACGATCATTCTATTTTCAAACAAAAACTAACAATCAAAATTAACAGTATCAATCCTAGGTCGAGGATCATCCTCGATACGGAGATATAACAATATTGTCATGGAAATTACATTAAAAGACTTACTAGACTCTGGTGTTCACTTCGGCCACCAACTACGCCGCTGGAATCCTAAATCAAAAGTGTTCGTATACGATAACCGCCACGGCTTATCCATTATCGATCTCACCAAAACACACGCTTGCCTAAAAGCGGCCACTGAATTCCTAGAAGACTTAGTAGCATCAGGGGGCGACGTCCTATTTGTCGGTACAAAACGTCAAGCCCAGGACATCATCCGCGAAGCCGCTACAACACTCCACATGCCTTTCTGTGCAAATCGCTGGATGGGTGGCTGCCTAACTAACTTCACCACAATCAAACGCAGCCTAGAAAAATACAAGCGCTATCTCGCCATGGATACTGATGGCTCCATGGACAAACTCGCTAACAAAAAAGAGGAAGCTGCAATCCGCCGCGAAATGTCCCGCATGCATCGCAATTTTGAAGGCCTACTCAACATGAATAGTCGCCCAGCCGCTTTATTCGTCATCGACACCAAAACTGAATACATCGCCGTAGAAGAAGCCCGCCGACTCGGTATTCCCGTCATAGCATTAGTCGATACCAATTCAGACCCATCACTCGTCACTTACCCTATTCCAGGAAACGATGACGCATCCAAATCTATCCGCATAATCGTTGAAACAATTATGCAAGCCATCGAAAATGGACTCCGTCGTCGCGAAGAAATCAAGGCGAAAAAGGGAACAAAAAACATCTCCAAGCACTCTATCACTGCAGACATTGAGCCAGAAGTAACCATCGCTTCCGATATCCACTTCGCAGAAGACGGTCATTCTCATTCCCCTCAAGAATCAACCGAGGAAAATAACTAAGCTAACATTTAACTTTAATAAAAAATCATGTCAGACCAAAAACAAATTACTGCACAACTTGTCAACGAGTTACGTAAACAAACCGGCGTTAGCCTCCTAGAATGTAAAAAGGCCCTAGTTGAATCTAACGGCGACATCGAAGAAGCTCTCACCATCCTTAAAAAGAAAGGTATGGCCTCTGCCGCAAAAAAAGCCGACCGCGAAGCCTCCGAAGGCACCATCCAATCCTACATCCACATGGGCGGCCGCGTAGGCGTAATGCTCGAACTTAACTGCGAAACCGACTTTGTCGCCAAAAACGACGAGTTCAAACAACTCGCAAAAGACCTCTGCATGCACATCGCTGCCTCCTCTCCTCTCTACGTGAAACGCGAAGACGTTCCTGGGGAACTCGTCGAAAAGGAAAAAGAAATCGCAGCAGCCCAAACCGAGGGCAAACCTCCAGCTGCCGCAGAAGGTATCATCAAAGGCAAACTCGACAAATGGTTCAAAACCATCTGCCTCATGGAACAAGACTACGTCAAAGACCAATCCCAAACTGTCCAAGACATCCTAACACAAGCCATTTCTAAAATGGGCGAAAACATGATGGTCAGCCGCTTCGAACGTTATCAAATCGGAGGATAAACTTCTTATACAAAAAGGTTCATACATATAGTAATGTATGGACCTTTTTTAACCATCCCAAATCAATCCTTATCACTATTTTAATCCATGCCCAAAATAGGTGCATGCAACATTCACTCCTGTCCCCCAAATATAATATCACATGAAATTATACTCCCCAAATGTCAGATAAAAACAATATTCTCTTTTGCGTCTACAAGTAAAAAAAATTATACAACCATCATAAAAGCGGTCGAAGGTCTTTGGGATCGGGATGTAACACCATATTTACATGATTACCCATACTTAATATTTTTTCAAATTATTGATGGTTGTAGAAAAACAGCTAATGCCTTTAATGAAGCAGAAGATTTTTTCAAAAAAACTCGCAGATTGTTCAGTGAAAAAGACACCATTGATCGGTATATAAATAAAAATCCATTGAAATCATCACTTTCATCAAAATACTCAATTTATGCAATAAAAGACATTAAGTATTCAAACTTTACTAAATTTAGGAATAAAGACCAAAAAAAAATACTCACTAAATTAGAAAAAGCCATTGAGAGTATCAATAATTTGGATAATCAAGTTTTCGCAAGAATATCCCTACCAGTCATCGCTGGTTTAATCGATGGCTTTTGGTTCCTTTTGTACCTCCCAGCACTTTATCATAATGATCAACAGCCTGAATTCAATCCTGGCCATCGTTGGCTTAACAATATTGCTGAAGGCTATCGTCAGGCCCCTATAGGTATAAGCCTTTTCGAAATTGGCGTATTCTCTGCATTGTCGAGCGCGCTCGTTATACTAATAGCGCTTTTGACAAAATTTATTCAATTTTCAATCTAACGTTAATCCCAATCAACAACCAACTCAGGCAAGTCTACTAAATCGTACCTAGCATAAAGAAGCGTATCACTAACGGAACCATCTTCTGGATTTATACGATGATTTTTCAATGTAGCTTCTAAACAATAACCTAGCTTCTCCGGTATTTTTTTGCTTCGAAGATTTAAAACATCACAAGTAATTTGAACACGCTTAGCCTCTAATTCTAAAAATGCATAACGCGTTAGCGCATTTACAGCTTCTGTCATGAAACCTTGTCGGCTGTAACTACTTCTGATCCAATAACCAATTTCAAACGAAGGGATATCCCAATCTATATGATGATAGCCTGTTGAACCGACAAAATCCATGTTAGCAGCATTGTACATAAATAAAGGCAAATAAGGCTCTTCATCTGCCTTTATAATCCAATTAGCCGCAGCTTGCCTAACAAATTCCTCAGAATCTTCAATACTCGGTTTCGAGCTCGCCCATGGCATAGTAAGCCTGAGATCATCATAGCTTTCTAAAATCGCAGCATTAACCATTTTTCCATCGCCCACCTCAGGCGGCTTTAAAATTAGCCGTTCACTCATAATCGGCATAGGAATATCAAGAAAAATTGGTTTCATGCGATCTTTTTTACGGCTCATAATGCGTAGGCGCAATAACTAAATCACGAATGCATATAGTTTTTGGTTGCTCATAGATCCATAATATTGCTCTTGCCATATCAGATATTTCTATAATCTGATCATCATGTAAACTTGATTGGACCAATAACGGTGTCTTAACTTTAGCAGGTGATACATTGCAAACACGGACGCCATGTTTTGCATTCGCCATACGCAGTGATTCACTTAAACTCTTCACCGCAGCTTTAGTCGCCGCATAAGTAGACAGCAAGGGCCTTGCATTACGATCGGCTATTGAACTAATATTAATAATAGTCCCACTCTTCCTTAACTGCATCCCAGGAAGAACTGCTTCAATACCATTAACCACACCTAATAAATTCACTGAAATCATTCTTTCATGCTCTGAGTGTTCTAGTTCTGTGAATTCTCCATTTTTCCCAAATCCTGCATTATTAATTAAGCAATCAACAGGACCAAATCGCTTTTCTGCCTTAGTCACTGCACTTTTTAATGATTCAAAATTTGTAACATCCGTTTCAATACAAATAGAATTTGGCAAATTCAAATCCTCCATCGCTCGAAAATTTCTGGCCAACAACCCCACCGAGTAACCTGCATTCGCAAATATTTCCGCCACTCCTGCACCAATCCCCGAACTAGCACCTGTAATTATCACAAGAGGTTGAATCATATTACATTCCTATATACTTAATGAACACCAATCGCTTCATAAAGTTTTTCGAATTTAAATTAATGGTTCTAAATCAGATCATTTTTCGACGAAAATGGTCGTAAATCAAACCATTTTTTAGAAAAAATGGCTCTAAATCAGACCATTTCAAATTCACCCCCTAATCACTACACGTTTATCCTTGAAAAACCGAAGAGAGATTCCGAGATTTCAAGGACGGATTACCTTGATCTTCTTTATTCATTGAATTTTATTACATCCATCTTTTCATTATTTATTGACAAATGATCAACAACACTACACTCTCTCCACCAGATTTATAGAAAATGAAAAAAATAAAAAATAATAAAAAAAATACATTAAATATAATACCACAAAAACTAATATCACATGAAATTATACTCTCTAAATGTAATATTAAAACAATATTCTCATTTTCTTCTTCTTGCAAAGAATATCGTGGCATAATCATTAAAGAAATCAAAGGCCTCTGGAGTCGAAATATAACATCCGCATTAATTTATCAACCTCATTTAATATTTATTCAATTTATTGATGGTTATATAAAGAAAATTAATGCCTTTAAAAAAGCAGAATATGATTTTAAAAAATATCACGAATTATTTAACCCACTAGATCCTATTTCTAAACATCTCAATGACAGCCAACTAAATCACAATAATATTCTAGCTCTTGATTACATACACTATGAAGCTAACTACACGGATAAAAGCCAAACAACATTACTCACGCACTTAAAAGAGGCCTTTGAAAGTATCCACAATTTGTATGATCAAATCTTTTGGAGAATCACTTTGGTACCTGCTGCTGCTTTCATCGATGGCTTTCTCTTATTGCCACTTGCAATTGACTACAGAAATCAAAATATATCCTTTCCTTGTGAAAATTTATTAAAAAAAATTATTGATATAGACTACCTAGACATACCACTACTCAGAAATATTTACCTACTTTTTTTCGGTATTGGTGCCCCATGCAGTATATTACTCGCTATATTTTTTATTATTAGATTACTATTCACAAAAGAGGAACTCAATTCTTACGTACAGCAATTCTTATCCGAACTCGCTGAACTCAAAATCAAAGTGCAACAGTGACATCCAATATAATCACACCACCGTTGCACTTTAATTTTAAGATCAGGATCAAACTTGCGATCCTATCACAGAAACCACTAACATAATCATTATAATCACAACAACACTTATTATAGCAATATTATAATTATTGTTTCGCCTATTCTTTGTCATCCGAGGAAGAAAATTATCATTTACTATTGTAATCTCTAACTCGGAATATTCTTTTATAATTTTAGTATATTGATTTACCAAATGCACAATCGATGATAATTCAACTGCTTTTTCAGTGATCTTAGATTTTTTGAGCACCTTAACCATATCCAAAAGTTTATCTCTACCATCAGAGCTCAAGTTTTCGAAACAGTATAGCCGATAATACTCACCATCACAGTACTCCCTCACCACACAGTTACGAGCTCTATTAAGCTCTCGTACTTCATAAGCTGATTGTGTTATCTGAGCTCCCGGAGCAACAATGGGAACAAAGCCTCCACCAAACGCCCCTCCATAATTTCCAATTTCATGACTTTCATCAAATTTTAAACTATCACTTCTATCAATCTCACTGACCATTGAAATAAACCTCTGAACCAACGGTGTTGAAATTCGATAAACATACTTAAGTACCTGAACATAATCAGACTTGAATAAGCCCTGCCTCCATTCACAGGATACCGAAACCATATTTATATAATCTCGCAATCGTACATGATGAATATTCTCATGCAAAGCCTGCAAGACTCCATTTCTTTTACTTTCGTCCAATTGGGACCAACCGGTCCCCGATGTTATTTTGTTGTTTGTATTCATTTTCTTTGTATTTATTTTTTGTTATTATTTTATTAATGAAAGGAACTATTAAATAGTAGACCGCACTTAATATTATCGTGAAAATCATAATCTTGAAAAAACCTTCCTGATAAATATTAAGGGACACTAATGGGCTAGTTATGCCTTCGCTCACCGTGGGCACAGACATAAACTTAGCGATAAGTATTCCAGCTAAATTTGCAAAAGCTAGTGATAACATGCTAATACCCATAAAAAAACCTTTCAACTTCTTAGGCGCTAGCAAGGTACAAAGAGATAGCATTAAAGGAGCCATACAAAGCTCTCCAATACCCATAGTAAAAACGGCTAATACTAAATAACCATATTGTACAAGCCCAGTACCAGTCGCATTTAAACACCCTATATAGAGTGAAAGAAACGACAACGATATCATTATTAACCCAGCACCAAACCTTATTGCATTATATTTTTCTCCTATCTTAATCCATAACTGATTCACCAAAGCTCCCAATAATATTATAGACAATGGGTTCATCGATTGAGATACCGAACTCGGCACAGTAAACCCAAATATAACGCTATCGACATTGCGCTCTGTAAACAAAGCTATCAATGACCCCAATTGCATTTCTAAAGCAAAAAAACACACAAAGAACACTGTTAATAGTCCTAATAAAAGAATATTCTGTCTATCAACCGATGATTGCTTTGAAAATTCGTATATTACATAAGCTAATGTAATTAGACCCATAACAACAAACAAAGGAGTCATACTTTCACTACGTCGCAATATAAACGCACAAACCAACGATAACACTATTGAACCAATCCAAACAATCGCCTCCTTTGAAAGACCCATTATCCAAGATTTTTTCAATGCCTTAGGTTTAGGCGGCAATCCTTTTCCCTCAAGTATATCACGAAAACGTAACAAAACAACTATACCTAAAAGCATTCCAATCCCTGCCAAACTAAAGCCATAGTGCCAACCATATAAGTAGGCTATGTAACCGCATAAAACCGAAGATAAAAATCCTCCTAAATTTACTCCAATATAAAAAATAGTAAACCCACTTGATCGCTTTGGGTCATTTTCTGAATAATAACTCCCCAAAAGATTGGAAATATTTCCTTTAAACATTCCACTTCCAAATGCAATAAAACCAAGCCCTACATAGAACATCGTTTCACTTATTTCAGAACAAGCCATACCGATATGACCCATGCAGCTTACAATACCCCCGAGAATAACCATCTTTTGGAATCCCATCAATCGGTCAGCAAGAAGGCCTCCAAGCACGGGCCCAGCATAACTTAAAGCAGCATAAATCGAATATATTGCATAAGCCTTAGGGTCGCTAAACCCATATACCGAAGTCATAAAGATAACGAGCAAAACCCGCATACCGTAATAACTAAAACGTTCCCACATTTCTACAAATGAAAGTAGTATTAAAAATCTTGGTAGTGATATTATTTTATAATTATTATTCATTTTTTAATTTTTATTAAAATTAACCAGGGCAAAGCCGGAGCTCTACCCTGCCCCAATTTACTTATTGTTTCTCAATCGTTCTCTTCCACCATGGCGGAGGACATGACCTGCTGTTACCTACGTCGTCACTGACCATACACCATATTGGTGAACAGACCCTACTCGTATGTTCACCTTCCTTAGTTACTCTGTGCTCCATATAATAAGGTCCTATTCCGCCCCATTTCACCTCATCCCATCGTCTTTCCCCTTCCACCGGAGCGCCCCAACAATCTGGACGACGGCCCAAGTCAGTCATTGGACAAGATTGACGATTATTACTTGTATCAGTTGCATTATTCATTTTGTTTACTTTCTATTTTGTTGTTGTTTTTGTTTATTAGCAGTCATTGCTAAAGTGAGAAATAAAAAAACCCACTTGTTTATTTAAGTGGGCTTCTTTATTAAATTACTGATAGTCAATATTCAACAAAGTCGCCCATTCACAATAAACATTGTAAATAAGACCAAATACAGCGCTACTAGTACTAGCACTTCGTTTGATCTAATTCTGATGATCTGTTGATTTGAGTTCATGATAAAAAAAGAAAACCCGCTTAGTTTCTTAAGCGGGTTTTGTAAAAAGTTAAAGTTAAATTAACACAAACGCCCGCGCCCAGTAATAAATAGAATCACCAGAGTAGCTGCGAAAGAATATGTAAAAAATTTGTTCATTATCTGCGTATGCTATAAAATTAATTTAAATAAGTCAAGACTTTTTTAAATTAAAATTAAAGGAAATTTCAATTGAACTTTACCTAGCCCGCGCATACATTTCATAGATCATGGATCAAAATATTTTGGAAGGTGAAAAACAGTATGCCCGTTTGGACGAGTGTATCGCTCGCTATCCACAGCTTAAAGTTTGTAAGGAAGAAATTGCAAAAAGCTTCGACCACTTGGCCGATATGTATTCGCAAGGAAAGAAGCTTCTTATTTGTGGCAACGGTGGGAGTGCCGCGGATGCGGACCACATTTCAGGCGAGCTTTTGAAAGGGTTTGGTCATCCCAGAGCTCTTGGTGAAGAATGGACTGAACGTTTAGGATCAGATCTTATGATGAATCTTCAGGGCGCACTGCCTACAATTCCATTAACTGTTTTTAATGCTTTGGGTACCGCTTATAATAATGATTGTAACGCCAAGTACACTTTTGCACAGCTAACCTGGGGTCTTGGAACAGCTGGAGACACTCTACTTGCTATAAGTACTTCCGGCAACTCGGATAACGTCCTTCTAGCCGTTAAAGTTGCGAAAGCTAAAGGCATGGTAACGATTGGCTTAACGGGAAAAACAGGAGGAAAACTCAAAGAATTGGTAGATATATGCATCTGCGCACCTGCAACAGAAGTTTTTAAGATTCAAGAGCTTCACCTTCCAATATATCATACGCTTTGCTTTATGCTAGAAGACAAATTTTTCCCAAAAGCACAGCAATCTTCGGTATGAGTGCATTTCTTCACTTGTCCTCTGAGTTACAGGAAAGTTGCAAGACAATTGCAGAAGAAGTTAATAAAGCAGGAGGAAGAGCGGTATTAGTAGGAGGATGCGTCCGCGATGCTTTATTAGGATTGACCCCAAAGGATGCCGATATTGAAGTTTTTGGAGTTAATTCAGATAAGCTAGAAGAAATCCTTCGACAAAAATTTAAAATAATACCCATTGGTAAAGCCTTTGGAGTACTTAAAATAAAGCACCTTGAAATTGATGTTTCGATTCCAAGACGTGAGTCTAAAATTGGTCTTGGGCACAAAGGGTTTAAAATTGAAGGTGATCCCAAGCTTTCTTTTGCCGAGGCGGCTTCGAGAAGAGACTTCACCATCAATGCAATTTCCTGGGATCCATTAACAAACGAAACCATTGACCCTTTTAATGGCAGAGAAGATTTACAGAAAAAAGTCCTGCGCCATGTGAGTAACAAATTTGAGGAAGACCCGCTTAGAGTCCTCCGAGCCATGCAAATTGCAGCTCGTTTTGAATTAAAAGTAGATCCTAAAACGATATCACTTTGCCAAAGAATTGAGCCGGAAAATTTACCCAAAGAACGTATTTTTGGAGAATGGAAAAAGTTGATTACCAAAGGAACAGTAATTTCGACAGGGCTCAATTTTTTAAAAGACTGTAGATGGATTCAGTATTATCCTGAACTTGAATCACTTATAGGCTGTGAACAAGATCCTCAATGGCACCCTGAAGGAGATGCATGGGTTCATACTCTTCATTGCATGGATGCCTTTGCCCACGAACGTATCAATGACGAGAAAGAAGACCTTGTCGTCGGCCTTGGCGTTCTTTGCCATGATATGGGAAAACCACTTACAACATTTAGAGATGAAGATGGGCATATCCGCTCTCCTGGGCATGATATTGCTGGTGTTCCGATTGCCGAAAAATTTCTGCGCGGCATGACTGAAGAAAAAACGCTTATCGAATCTGTTCTTGTTCTTGTAGAAACACACATGAGACCTGCAGAACTTTATAAGACACAATCGAGCAACTCGGCTATTAGACGTCTTGCTAATAAAGTAGGCCGAGTGGATAGGCTTATACGTGTTGTCAGCGCAGATATGCAAGGATGCCCGCCTAAGGACAATAGTGCTTTTTTCGAAGGACTTAAATGGTTTGAAAAACAAGGGGAACTTTTGAAAATAATGGACAATGCGCCCAAGCCAATTTTGCTTGGACGACATTTAATAGCCATGGGGTTAAGCCCAGGCAGCCAATTTAAGAAAATCTTAACCGACTGCTTCGAGGCTCAATTGGATGGTCAATTTGGAAATTTGGAAGAAGGACTAAAATATCTTAAAGATTATCTCAAAAACCATAATATAAGTTAAGATCTTATCTCTTCACCCGTTTTGGAGTTAAATCCTTGTTCAAATGCATCAAATGAGATTTCTTTAGTAAAATTTTCACTATACTCATTTTTTCTCAAATGTAATTTAATGCATTCAGCTAATGCTTCTGCTTTCCGCAAAAAGGTTTTCATTTGATCAATGTTGCTAATCTCACCTGATTTAATCCTTTGATTGAATTTATCGATAAGATTCATCTTTGCGGGGATATCGACTTCCTTTAAGAAATTGAATAATTCAAGTATTTCTGATTCAGTTTCTTTTTTGACTTGAGCAAAGCCTTTGGCCAACTCTGGTCCATGTTGAATACAGGTTTTGAGAATTCTTTCAAGTCTTGCTCGTCGAAGATTAAGTTTTGGAGATTGAGTAGTCAACCAATGGCCGCTAAATTTAGCCAACCAGGAGGGTTTTTTTTCGGCTTTCCACAACGTATTCTTATTTCCTAATATACCTTTTGATGGCTTTGGAAAAGAAATCACAGGGAAGCCACAGGCAATTTGTTTCAATTGCTGGAGAGATTGGGGTAGATCCATATCCGATGTTTCTATGACAAATATTTTACGTTGTCAATGAAGTAGCTTAGATTTTTTGATATAGATTATTGAATAATGATGCTTATTAGAAACCGCACCCCCAAACTATCATTTAATACATACTTACACAATATAAGAAACATATAAAAACATCCAATTCTCACTCAATCATGAAGTTAGGAGACTTAACTAATTTTTTGAAGCAACATCCTAATTGCACGCCCAATAACTTCAACAGGTATGGTAGACACATTTGGCTCAAGCAAATACGTTAACTTTTTCAAGATCTCCTTGATCTTCTCAGAATCGTTTAAATTTTCATAAGAAGAAAGAATAGCAGCTTTTGTTTCATTGCTATCAGGTATATTATTTCCGTAAATCAAACCAATCATAATATAAACCATCCCATCTAAGCACTCGTCACATTGATTATAACACAAATATAGTTCATGACATATTTTCATTTGATGAAACAACCTCAAATCAACATCAACTATATAATCGATATTGTTTAAGCAAATTTCAAGATATTTTTTTGATCCACCATAATTATTAGTTTTACAACAAGCAAATGCAAATAGCCGATAGAAAGTTCTCTTATCAACAGGTTCAAGAGAACTTATAAAATCAGATAAATTTAAACAAATCGTATAATGATATTTTGCTTCGCCATATTTATCGAAGAAAAAATAAGCATCACCTAATTTATAATATAATTTTCCTAGTTCAATGATAGTAAGTTTTTCTTTATAACCAGGAATAACTAAACAACTTGTATAAGCTTCAATTGCTTCTTTATTTTCTTTTGAAATAACATAAGCATCACCCAAGTCACGATATAAATTTCCTAGTTGCATGAAATCAAGAATTTTTTTATCCTGGGGTATAACTATGTAGTTTTCAAAATTTTGTATCACCCCCTTGTGATCATTCATAAAGCAATAAGCAACATGTAAACGATAGTATAAATTTCCTAATTGATTAGGCTGAAGCATTTCTTTATAACCAGCCACAGCTAAACAATTTTTATAAGCTTCGATTACTTCTTGATTTCTTTTTAAAACAGTATAAACATCGCCCAAATAACAATATAAATTTCCTAATTGAACAAAACCAAGTTTTTCTTTATAACCAGGCGTCGTTAAACATTTTGTATAGGCTCGTATTACTCCTTCATTATCATTTAAAAACCGACAAAGATCGCCCAAATAATAATACATATTCCCTAATGAAACAAGATCTTGAGCTTGTCCACTATCATTGAAGCAAGCTAGCCCTTGTTCAAGAAATTTTTTTTCATTAGTACGATCTCCCAAGGCATTGTAAACAATGCTTACCTGCTGATAAAAAGTTCCGTATTCAAAAGGTTTAAGACTCCGTGTAAATTGAGGATATGCCATACAAGATTGAAAAGCTTTTTGAGCTTGATAATATTCACGTTTTTGAAAGTGAATAGAAAACTGATCATAAAAGGTTTTCCCTGATTGAAGAGGATCACTTGAAGCAACTGGAAGTCTTTGGCCCTCGACACGCTTGTAAAGTTGAACGTGTGTAGGGTTATGTTGCTTATGTACAGAAGACAGCAACACTGGAGGAACCAGCTCTGAAACAGAATTCTCCTGAGCAACCCGAGGTTTTTTTGCACCACCACGATCACCGAAGGCATCATTCGCTGAACGCGCCGTTACCTGCGCCCCTTGTTGAATATTTCGATCCTCTATGACTATTGGATTATTAAGTCCTTCTCCCGTTCTAACAGTATTACTTTCAGAATTCCCTTGTTGTACTTGCATACCGTTAAAAAGCGGATTAGCTCCTTCAGGGGCCGGCCTCGATGTGTCATCCAGATTGTTACTATTTGATACTTTTTTCATATATTTTTTATTATTTTATTTATAAATTAAATGTATATTAATTAAAATCAAAAATGTCAAAATAAATTATCAGTGAAATAAATCATCAAGAATTATGCCCTTCTAAAAAATATAAAATCAAAGTCCTAACTTGACCTTTAAATTAGCAGTCTTAAATATTACCATCTTATGCTACAGTATTTACGTATTAGCAATTTGGCTCTTTTAGACAAAGTGATTTTAGAATTTGAATCAGGCTTTACCGTTGTGACAGGTGAAACCGGAGCAGGGAAAAGCGTACTTCTCGGAGCGCTTAGTCTCCTGTCGGGTTCTCGGACGGATAAATCTGTGATTCGCCAGGGGGCGGCAAGCTGCGAAGTAGAGGCGTCTTTATATTTTTCAAATCCAAGCCGCATAAATGCTATTCTAGAAACATTAAATCTTCCTTGCTGTGAAGATAATACGCTTATTTTACGTCGATTGATTGATCGAGAAAAGAGTCCACGAATTCAAGTTAACGGAAGTCTGGCGCCATTGAGCGCTTTGGGAGTGTTAAGCGAATACTGGATAGACTTCCATGGGCCTGGAGAGCCTCAGAAGCTATTTCACCATCATTATCAGCTTCAAATGCTTGATTTGTATGCAGGACTTACGCCACTTATGAAAGACTATAGCGATCTTTATGCTGGGTGGAAGGGGCTTTTAAAGGAAGCTCTTGAACTTTCCCAAAGGGATCGATTGTCGGAAGATGAATTAGCCTTTTATCAATCACAAATTATCAAAATTAACGCAATAAATCCTTCGGAAGAATCGATCAACGAGCTTGAGAAAAACTTCTCTCGTATTTCACATGCTCAGGAAATTGCTTTAATAGCTACCCAATTAGAAACCGGCCTTTGTGGTGAATCTGGCATAGTTTCCTCGATCCAGCCTTTAATTCGACCAGCCCATGAGCTTTCTAAGATTCTTCCTTCAACACATTCTCTTGCTGAACGCTTAAATTCGTTAATTATTGAAGCTGAAGATATTGCATCTGAATATTCTTCTATTAATGACGATTTAGATAATGATCCTGAATTTATCCATAATCAACACCAACAAATGAATCAGTGGCTTGAAATAAGTCGCCAATATGGTCCAAGCGTTCAGGCTGTTCTTAAAAAACGCCAAGTACTTGAAGAAAAAATTGCTTCTCAATCTAACATTGAAGCTACTTTACAAAAGCTAAACGATGAGGCTAACCTGAAAAAGGCCTCTCTGGAAAAACTTGCTAAAATTTTAGAGCAAAAACGTAGTGAATCTTCAAATACACTTGCAAAAAAGGCTCAAGCCCTTCTTCAATTACTGGGATTTCAAAAAGCCAAATTGGAAATTAAGATTTGCCCTGAAAACACTCTCAAGGAATACGGAAACTGTTTTGCTGAATTTCTATTTGCACCCAATGCAGGGCAGGAACTTATGCCATTAAATAAAATAGCATCCTCTGGAGAAACTGCTCGCGTAATGTTGGCACTTAAAACGATTTTAGCTGAAGTGGATCAAACACCACTTCTTGTATTCGATGAAGTAGATGCAAATGTTGGCGGTGAAATTGCGTCTAAGGTAGCTAGCGAACTTAAAAATCTCTCAAAAAACCATCAAGTACTTTGTGTTACGCATTTACCACAAGCAGCAGCTCAAGCACATAACCATTATGTGGTAAATAAAAAAATTGAAATGGGAACCACAGCTGTTAGTATCTCAAAACTTTCAGACTCAAAAGAACGCGCACAAGAGCTTGCAAGAATGCTTGGCGATCGCTCTTCGAAGTCTGCACTTAACCATGCTATGGAATTACTTAATCAATCATCTTCTTAAATATGAAAATTCATACAATACTCCATGCTTCGTTTGAAACTGCTGGCTCTATTGAAAACTGGGCATATGAAAATAGTCATAGCCTAGACATTACACACTCATATCTTAACCAACCACTTCCGAATATTAATGATTTTGACTTTCTCATCATCATGGGCGGACCGCAAAGCCCTCGAGAGCAAGATATTTACCCATACCTAACCAACGAAATAAGTCTGATCAAAGATGCTATCAAGGCGAACAAGTACATACTGGGCTTTTGCTTAGGTGCTCAACTCATTGGTGAAGCTCTCGGAGCGGTAACACTAAAGAGCCCCGAGAAAGAGGTCGGTATTTGGCCAATTACGCTTACCGAGGATGGCAAAAATGATCCTCTGTTTGAAGGGTTTGGTGACACTTTTGACGTAATTCACTGGCATAATGACATGCCGGGGATTCCTGAAGGCTCGGTGATCATCGCCTCAAGCCCAGGTTGCCCACATCAGGCTTTTCGCTATAATAAGCGAGTCTACGGGCTTCAATTCCACATGGAATTCACACAAGACAATGCAAAAACTATGTGTGACTGCTGTCCTGATGATCTGAAACCTTCTAAATTCACTCAGTCTAAAGAAGATATACTTACTTCCGATCTCCTTTCAATCAACCAAAAACTAAACCTCATTTTAAATCGATTTACCAATACTAATTCACTAGTTACTACTTAAAATTTAGTGTAAAAAACTAATGAATGGCGAAAAAAACATCCTTCATCTAAGGTACCTAGGCATAGATGCCTATATGGAGGCCATTGTCTACGCTCGAAAAGACTGCCCCGTCTGCACGTTAGAAGGCTTTGAAACTCCTGCCAGAGTATACGTAAGCCTAGGAGAACATTCACTCATCGCAACGCTTCATACAATTTCCTCGGATTTAATTGACCCGGGCAAAGCAAGCTTATCCGAATATGCATGGAAACGCCTCGGAGCAAAAGAGGGCGATGCTATTAGGATCCATCACCCAAAATTCTTCGAATCTCTTAGCTTTGTCCGTTCTAAAATCTACGGTAACCGATTTTCAAAAAATGAAATCGAAGCAATCATTCAAGACATCTCAGCAGAAAGATACTCGGATACTCAGGTTTCGGCATTTCTCACTGCCTGTGCAGCACATGGTCTCAATAAGGAAGAACTCACAGACCTTACACAAGCAATGATCAATGTGGGAGATTGCATTAACTGGCATAGAGATCTCGTTGTAGATAAACACTGCGTAGGAGGGCTCCCTGGAAATCGAATCACTCCTATCATCGTTCCCATCGTCACTAGCTATGGTCTTATAATGCCAAAGACATCCTCTAGAGCAATTACGTCCCCTTCTGGAACTGCAGATACCATGGAGGTCCTAGCCCCGGTTGAACTCGATATCGCGATGATGAAAAAACTCGTTGGCGAAGAAGGCGGCTTCATTGCCTGGGGCGGATCCGTTTCGCTAAGCCCTGCAGACGATATACTCATCCGCGTGGAAAGATCTTTAGACCTTGATAGTGAAGATCAACTCATAGCCTCTGTCCTTTCTAAGAAAAAAGCGGCGGGATCTACTCATATCGTCATAGAAATTCCAATTGGGCCCACTGCAAAAGTACGCTCTGAGGAAACTGCAAATCGACTAAAACAGAACTTTGAACTGGTAGCCAAATACCTCGACCTTCAAGTCTGTGTTATTTTTACTGACGGCAGTCAACCCGTTGGGTTTGGAATAGGCCCCGCACTTGAAGCACGTGATATTGTCAACGTACTCCAATGTAAAGCAGAAGCTCCTCAAGACCTCCGTACTCGCGCTCTCACTATAGCAGGGTTGATTATAGAATTCTCGCCCAATGTCACCAAAGGAGAAGGCTTCTCTATTGCTCAGAAAATACTAGACTCAGGAAAGGCTTGGGAAAAATTTCAATCCATTTGCGAAGCCCAAGGCGGCATGCGCCAAATCCCTAAAGCTCCCTTTACCCACTCATTTTTTTCGCCAAAATCAGGCAAAATCACCGCTATTGACAACCGCCAAATAGCGCTCGTAGCAAAACTTGCAGGAGCTCCGAATAATAAAGTTGCCGGCGTCGATCTTCATAGCCGTATAGGAAATATTGTAAAAAAAGGAGCCCTACTCTTCACAATTCATGCAGAATCAAAAGGTGAACTTCACTATGCCTCAAGCTATCTTACAGACCATACAAACATCTTTCAAATCCAAGACTAATTATGCCCATCGTATTTTCATTTAGCAACGATAACTTCATTGCAAACAAAGTTGCATCTAACCTTAACTTCAAGCGAGGTAACGCCACTATCCGCCACTTCCCAGATAGCGAATCCTACGTTAAACTCAATTCTGAAGTCAAAAACGAAGACGTTATTCTCATAAACTCCCTCGATCATCCAGACCGCAAAGCCATGGCCCTACTCTTTTTTGCCGATGTGGCAAAAGAATATGGAGCAAAAAGCATCGGTCTCATCTGCCCATACTTAGGCTATATGCGACAAGATAAACGCTTTCACGACGGCGAAGCAATTTCTTCTGACATTTTTGCCAAATTTCTTTCACAACACCTCGATTGGCTAATAACCGTTGACCCTCATCTCCATCGATACAAAGCTCTCGAAGAAATTTACTCCATCCCAACAAGAGTTGTCCACGCAACACTTCCCATCGCTCAATGGATCATAGATAATGTCCACAATCCCTATCTCATCGGTCCTGATGAAGAAAGTACACAATGGATCAGTGAAGTCGCCAAACTAACACATGCCCCTTTCGTCATTCTGGAAAAAATCCGACGTGGCGACCGCGATGTAACAGTATCGGTTCACGATATGGAACAATACCGAGAACACACTCCCGTCATCCTTGATGACATCATTTCTACAGCACAAACAATGATCGAAACAGCCCATCAACTCAATGCTATCGGCCTAAAGCCTCCCATCTGCATCGGTGTTCATCCTATATTTGCAGCAAATTCCTATCAAACATTAATAAATGCCCCGATAGCCAAAGTTGTCTCCTCCAACACCATTCCTCATGCATCCAATGCCATCGACGTGTCTCCTTTGATCACTGAGGCGTTAAAAGCTTATCTAAATGACTAAATATTCCGAGAAAAATGTCATTGAAACCAATTATCTATAGGTTCGCTCAAAAATTCTTCTATTGATATACCGTCGCCCCCTACTAATAACAAACGTTTTGGCTTAAAGCGCTCGTTAAATCGCTTCATCCCGGGCAAAGAGGTAGATTGAGCACCGCTTTTCACTTCAATCGCAATAAGTTCAGCACCACGCTCGAGCACAAAATCGACTTCGTAATTCTCATCTCTCCAATAAAGAAGATTTATATTACTGTTTTGTATAGAATTAATCAAGTAGGCACCGATTGCGGATTCAACAAACCGGCCCCAAATTGATAAATTTTCTCTAGCTTCTTTAAAAGTATATGAGTTTAAAGCGGATATTAAAGCAGTATTAAATACTTGAAGCTTCGGGCTTGATCCTCGTTGCTGAACCTTAGACCCGGAAAATTTGAAAATGCCAGCAACCATCCCAACGCCTCTCAATAACTCAAGATAGTGAGCCAATGTTGTTGAATTACCGGCATCTTGCAATTGACCGACCATCTTTTGAAAAGACAATATTTGACCAGAAAAGTCACAAGCTAGCTGAAATAAGCGTCGAAAAAGTACCGGCTTATCTACACGTGTTGTTAGCAAAATATCTCGCGAAATAGTTGTCTCAATCAGTGCATTAAATATATAGTTCCTCCAACGCGTTACATCCTTGACCAAAGCGGCTGACCCGGGATAACCCCCGTAAAAAATGAATTCATCTAAACTAAAACCAAATGCATCTTTCATTTCTACAAAAGACCAATGGGGCGCATAAACTGCCTCGAATCTTCCGGCCAGACTCTCCGTTAACCCTGTCTGAATTAAAAGAGGCGAAGATCCCAGCAATAAAATCTTTATATTACGCTTATTTCTAGTATCTTCATCCCAAAGTTTTTTGACTACTTCTGACCAATTTGGAATTTTTTGTATCTCGTCCAAAACTAATAGCACTTCTTTATTATTCTGCGCATTATACAACCGAGCTATATCCCACTGCTGTGGAATCCAAAAATTATCTTCCAACGTAGGAGCATCAGCAGACGCATATAAAGATTTGAAATTAAGCTTATCGATAGTTTGGTGTGCCAAAGTGGTCTTGCCCACTTGACGAGGGCCGTACAAAACTTGGATGAACTTTCTTGGCTCAGTAAACCTCTCAAGAAGCAATTTGAGTATGTCTCTTCTAAAATTTGCCATATACTAATTACTCAACATATTGAGTGAAATTAGTCAATATATTTAATAAATTTTCTCAGAAAATTTCAAGATTTTGCTTAACATACTAATCAAAATTACTCAACATATTGAGTAAAAAAGCTTATTTTCATTTCGATAATTAGAATAATTCTTATTAACCTGAGTTCGGGATAAAAAAAAGATGAAGAGCAAATCTATTTTGACGGGAAAAATTTCGAGAATTTTCGAAGTAGCACCTGCGGTGCATCGAAAAAATTCGCAGGAATTTTGCACTCAAAAGAAATTTGAAATTTACTTTTTTTTATCCCGAACTCAGGTTATTATCGTTTTCGTTGATTTTCGAAAATTACCCTCTGTGCTATTTTCAAAAAGTCAATAAATGAAAATAACGCATCTTCTTATGTGCATCGGTGAAAATAAGAAATAGCTTTATTTTCGAATTTTACTAAAAAAGGGTATAGAGTCATTCGAAAGGCTGCTCAAAAAAGCACTTATTGCTTGAATTGCCAGACACAAAAATTATTACAACCAATTGATAATAATGATGGTTTTATTGTTTAGCATACTAGTAATAAAGTTATTAAAATTTAATAAAAATTAAAATAATTATTTCATAATATTTGAAAATATTAATACTTCATCCAATAGTAAAATCACAGGATATCGATTACCAACATTTGGTATTACATGTGACAAAGATTACAGCGACGAAGAAGCTTATAATTTTACTACCCTTAGCATTGCTGGAAAGGTAAAACTAAGCGGAAAAATCAAAAGAACATGTAAAATTAACTCTCATACGGAGCAAGAAATCAAGGATCATCCGGAAATGGAAAAAGACATCTCAATCACAGTAAAGCTTTTGGACAACCCCATGGAATATCCAGATAGTTTTCCAAGATTCTGATTGCACATCTTGGAGTTAAGTACTTTAATTGGTCTTGAAAATCGAACTTCGGTTCTTAAAAACCTCAGTTCGGGTTAAAAGAACCACTGACTAAAATCACCTAAGATGAGTGATACTGAATTTATTAGACTTCAAAAAGTAATTGCTGAAAGTGGCCTGGCGTCAAGACGCGAAGCCGAAGCATGGATTGAACAGGGCCTTGTTACAGTAAACGGAAAAACCGCATTGATTGGCCAAAAAGTCGATCCAGCAAACGACGCTATCAAGGTCAATGGGAAAATGCTAAAGCGAACGACTCCTAAAAAGATCGTTCTAGTAATGAATAAACCCAAAGGCATACTTTGTAGTAACAGAGACCCCTTCCATGACAAAACCGTTTTTGACTATCTACCAAAAAAATATCAAAAAATTAAGCTCTTCTACGCAGGTAGACTAGACAAAGACAGCCAAGGCATGCTTATTCTCACCAACGACGGTCAGCTTGCCAACAAAATCACCCACCCGGCCAATAAAATAACAAAAAAATATAAGGTACTCTTAAGCAAGCCGCTCGAACTCAAACTCATCCCAAAACTCCTAAAAGGCGTTAATCTGGAAGGCGAGCACTTGTATGCGACAAAAATCATCCCAGCCACAGTAGGCCTTAAAAGGGACTGCACCGTCGAAGTTCATTTGGAACAAGGCCGTAAACGTGAAATCAGACGCCTTTTTGAAGCATTTGGCTACTTCGTCGAACGCCTACAACGCTTTCAAATTGGTGGCCTAACTTTAAAAGGACTAAAAATTGGCGAAGTAAAAGAGCTTTCAAATGAAAATTTAGATTTAATATTTAAAAAATAGTCATTAGTGTCGCTTTTATGAAAACTATCGACGGCAACCATATATCTCGAGCGATCATCAAGGACCTCAAGAAACAGGTAGCTGAACTCCAAGGCCCCCCCCCCGCCATCACCTTCATTCGCGTTGGCGAAAACCCCGCCTCAATCGCCTACGTCAACAGAAAACAAAAAGTAGCAACTGAAATAGGAATGCTAAGCAACGTCGTCTCTCTACCTGCCACTGTCAGCCGTGACGAATTATTCAAGAAAATTGACGAACTGAACAACGACAAAAAAGTTCACGGCATCCTAATACAGGCCCCCCTCCCCCCCCACCGTGTTGAAAGGGAAATTTTCAACCGAGTATCCCCGCTCAAAGACGTCGATGGATTTAGCGCAGCAAACCTAGGGAAACTATGTCAAGAAGACGAAAGTGGATTCGTTGCCTGTACGCCCGCAGGAATTATCGAACTACTCAAAGGAGCCAACGTCAAAATTGAAGGCAGTCACGTAGTAGTTTTGGGCAGAAGCCTAATTGTGGGGAAACCTGCAGCACTTCTAATGATGAAGCGTTGTATCGAAGGCAACGCAACAGTTACCGTTTGTCACTCCAAAACAAATAATTTACCAAGTATTCTTAAACAAGCCGATATAATCATTGCGGCGATTGGACAAGCTGAATTCGTGAAGGCTAACATGATCAAACAAGGCGTTGTCATAATAGATGTCGGAATCAATCGAGTAAACGATCCTACCAAGAAACTAGGCTATAGACTAGTTGGTGATGTAGATTTTAAAGATGTATACGAACTCACTTCAAAAATTACTCCTGTACCCGGCGGAGTCGGCCCCATGACTGTCGCAATGCTTATGAGGAATACGCTGAAAGCTTATCACCAACAACAGAAATAAGATGAATGAGAATGACTGGATCGAGGAAGAAATAATAGAATTAAAAAAAGACAAGGAACCCATCGCAATACTTGCAAACAAAGGCTCAAGGATAGCAGCTTTCGCTTTAGATCTAATACTCATTAGTACCTTTACACTCATGCTTATCTCAACTGCCATCTATCCGGGTATCATTACTGAATTAGGAGAATTAGGTAACCAAGAGTTATCGCGGAATGACTTAATAGCAAAAATATCTCCTCAACTTAAAGATAAGCTCGAAATTTCTAACACAATCTTCGTCCTTGCGTTCTGGCTATACTTTGCAGCAAATGAAATTATCCTTAATGGTGCTTCTCTAGGAAAACGTATATTTTCCATCCGAGTTGCAAATGAAATAACACTGGAACCTCCAAGCATCTTCGATTCCATTCTCCGTTCAGGTCTTAAGACCTTATCATTACTTGCGTGGTTTCCCATTTTTATTTTGGCTAATTTTTGTTTAATTTTCTTTACAAAAAAAGGACAGGCTGGCCATGACTTCTTAAGCCGCACCATAGTGATTCAAGATACATTTGAAACACAAAACAAAAAAAACAACTAAGAGTGGATTGAGATTAACTTTTCAAAAAATCGCAGAAGCTGAACAAATCAATAGAACATCGCAACAAAATGAAACACACCCACACCCACGACCTCTCAAAAGGCAAAATCTTAGTAACTGGTGGATCCGGTTTTATCGGAAGCGCTATTGTTGCTGAACTAAATCAAATGGGAATCGATAATATTTTAATTACCGACTATCTAGGTAACGATGATCGATTCAAGAATCTTATACCGCTAAAATTTAACGACTATATGGAGGCTGATTCTTGTGAAAAAATAATCCAAGAAGACTCCTATCTATTGAAGGATATTAATACCATATTTCATCTTGGCGCCTGCTCTAGCACTACCGAAACAGACGGCCGTTATCTAATCAAAAATAACTACGAATATACAAAAATGCTAGCAATCTGGGCCTATGAAAACAATATTCGATTTGTTTATGCCTCATCAGCTGCAACTTATGGCGATGGTGCACAAGGAATGAATGATCAAGATCCAAACCTTTCGAAACTGCGTCCGCTTAATATGTACGGCTATTCAAAACATTTATTTGACCTCTTTGCACAAAAACAAAACCTTCTCGACAAAATTGTTGGGGTAAAATATTTCAATGTCTTCGGTCCCAATGAATACCATAAAAGCGACATGAGAAGCGTCGTGCATAAAGCTTTTAAACAAATTTCAGAAACGGGCAAGGTCCAGCTCTTCAAAAGTTATCATCCAGACTATAAAGACGGTGAACAAGTCCGAGATTTCCTTTATGTTAAAGATGCAGCTCAAATGACCATTCACCTAGCTAAAAATAAATCAGCACACGGAATCTTTAACCTAGGATCCGGCATTGCAAATACCTGGCTATCACTCGCTCAAGCAATCTTTAAAGCAATGAATAAGCCAGAAAACATTGAATTTATTGATATGCCTGACTACCTAAAGCCAAAATACCAATACTACACCAAAGCAAATATTTCAAAACTTCGAGAAATCGGTTATAAAGAAGAAATAACCCCTATCGATGTTGCCGTTGAAGACTATGTCCAAAACTATTTGATGACCGGAAAATACCTTGGCGATTAAGAAATTTCTAATAAAATCAGTAAATCGATTAATAAAAAATAATAAAAATTGTTGACTTTTTAAAATGAATTTTAGATCCTCACAAAAATGAGTCAAAACCTGTACCAACAATTTTTCTCGAGAAACGCATCCGCGTTGGCGTCAGCATCGAGTGCTGACCATAGGCGAGCGTATCTGTGTTGATTTGACATAATTAAATTTAATTCTTGCACAAAAACTCGCCTAAGTCACCAGGCGGGTTTTTTTCTTTTGACAAAAAAACTCGCTTAGGTCACCAAGCGAGTTTTTTTACTCATTTAGCAATTATGCTAAAAAAACAAACAACAAAACAAAAAGTAAAAATGATGAACATAAAAAACACAACAACAAAAGGTCTAAATCAAGGGCGTATCGAACAAACAAGAGAACTCGATGTCGATAAAAATAAAACTCGAAAATTAGAAGGGGGAGAAGCAGAATCAAAGGAAATAATAAAACTAAAATGCATAATAAATGATGTTCATGAAACATCTCATAACGAGGATGGTAAAGTTAAAAAAAGAATTGAGGAGAGAAAAATTGAATTTTATGCAACACTCCAATTAAATAAGGTTTCTACTTTAACTTTAATAGCAGCTTGTACTATTGTCGCAATAACTTATTGTTATGCAACCTACTTAAATCAAAACCAAAATGCTTAGTTTTTTCAATAAAAACTAGGTCTTTTCAAAGTCTGAGGATTATTTAAATCCAATGGAAATAGGAATCTTTCTTAGGTTCCTATTTTTAATATTATTTTTCAATCTTCAATTTTTTCACCCTAATCCTAATAAAATTAAAGAATATATCAAAAAATTCTTGACTTTTGTTACATCAAGATAATACAGTAATGCATTATTAAGATAGTGAATTAATCCAAAATAGAAAGATAAAGAAAATGAACCAAATAACAACGCAAAAACAAACAATGACACGAGAATGCTCTCTAGGTCAAAATCGCTCAAACTGCATTCCAAATGAATTATGGCCTGGCATACTGTATCGCCTGTGGCCCTCCGGATATGCGGTTAGCTGTCAAGACATAAGAGAAGCTTTAAAAAACATGCAAGCAATGCGACTCACTTGCAAAACTATGTATGAAATTTCTATACCAGAAAAATTCAGAATCATTGCATCAAGAGTAAGCATATACAAAGAACCAATCACCAACTACACAGGATATCCTTCAAAGGAACGGCTATCCAGAAATGATAGTCAATAAAAAG
>Ga0207144_1051_pt1 | contig 24045 bp, 24 predicted proteins | sample Alteio_BWMinHeat_FD_153583 | JGI IMG/M metagenome (GOLD analysis project Ga0207144, IMG submission 153583) | Enriched cells from forest soil in Barre Woods Harvard Forest LTER site, Petersham, Massachusetts, United States -... | ecosystem: Environmental > Terrestrial > Soil > Temperate forest >...
ACACCATGCGCCTGCAGGGCATCCGTGGCCCAGATGGCAAAGAGCAATGCGGTAAGAGAACCGGCTGCACCGGTCACAACTGGGATAAGGTGCCGCAGCCAACTGCAGCCGCCGCGGCGACCCCGGCTCAGTAGGGCAGCGCGTGTACCGAAGAATGAGCACCGGCAGTGGCTGGAGAATGACACGAAGCGCCGGGTGCCCCGCCTTTTCATCTGGCCCTCTGTGATTTTGCCTTTCGTTGAGGAGCCGACGCAGAGGGTGCCCTACTCTCCGTGATTTTCGGAGGGTAGGCAGACGGGTGGCGCATCCTTGCGGCTCATGTTCTTCTTGGTTGTTTCCGTTTTGGGATTCCTGAATGTGGTCGCGGTAGGGATGCGGATAGCGGCGTTGCAGCAGTAACCGCAAATTTTCGCAACGGAGTAGAAGAGTTGAGAAAAGGTAAACAGCTAGCAAACTACCGGACAGAGATTTCCGGTTACTTCCCAAGTCGAAACTCAGCCGAGTCGGCCCGGAGCCGAGGAAGGTTCGGTGGTATGTACGAGAAACGCCGCAGTACTCGCGCCGTTGCTGGTCGCAGTAGTTCGGAACAAAAACGCGCTGCGGAAATCTTGTGCAGTAAAAATCGACCACTCTTCCGTTAAGCTGAAGAAAATAAAAGGAAACCAACGTAACTCAGTCGTTAGTCCTGTCGATTCGCAGGAAATTTGTGCAGTAATCGCTCGACCACTCTTCTGCTAAACTCAACAAAGTAAAGGGATGCCGACGTAGCTCAGTTGGTAGAGCAGTCGATTCGTAAAATTCGCCCAACCTTGTTAAGTCGTTGGTTCTTCGTGGTGGTAGAGCGGTCGATTTCCGGTAGCCTGGGTCTGCTTGGGACTGGTTGTGCAGTAATTTGTGCAGTAACAATCGACTACTCTTGCTCGACCACTCTTCACTTTCCTTCCCGTTCCGGTACGCAGTTGTAACACCAGACGCAGCTCTGAAGCTCGATGTTTTACAGACTCCCGAGGCTTGCGCCTCCGTCCACAAACAGAGTCTGTCCCGTGATGAAGGCAGCTTGCTCCGAAGCAAGGAACGCTATCGCTGCCGCAATATCCCCAGGTTGCGCAAACCGGCCCATTGGCACTCTGCTCAAATAGCGCGCCTCTCCTTCGCCGCCTTTTGGGTTGTTGGCACGGAATAGTTCTGTTTCGGTAGGGCCAGGCGCAATGGCATTTGCGGTAATGCCGTCGGCTGCGAGTTCAATTGCCATAGTGCGTCAGGCTTTCCAGGGCTGCTTTTGCTGCCGCGTAGCTCGTACGAAAGGCAAACCCACGAGTAACCAAGCTAGTGATGTTGATGATGCGGCCGAATCGCGCAGCCGCATTCGAGGCAGCAGAGCTTGCGTGAGTTGTAGAGCTGGGCGAACGTTCAAATCCATAGCTGCGGTGAAAGCACCGAACTCTACGCCGTCGATTCTTTCGTGCTTGGCAAGTCCGACATTGTTGACGATTCCAAACACGTTGTTTCGAGCGGCCAAATCCTTGGCGAGAGCTTGTGTCCGATCCTGATCTGCAAGATCCGTCTGAATAAACGTTCCCGGAAAAGAGTCCGGGGAGTTGCGGGCAACGCCAATCACTTCCATCCTTGATTCACCAATGCGTCCGCAGCGGCACGACCGATGCCCTTCGATGCACCAGTAATGAGGATGGATTTGGTCATCTCAGCCTCGTCATTGGCAAAACGGTATCGTGCTAAAACAGCACTGATCTAATTCCTGTGCAACAGTCGTGAGCACGTCCTTCGCGCGCGATTGTCGGATATCAGCTAGCCACCATCAGATGCCCGGATTGCCGTTGATCCTGCGTCCATCGTGGGATGGACGGCGCGGATGAGAACAGTGGGATTAGACCCTCGACCAATGTGGGGTGAGTCAGAATTGCGTCGCGCAATGCGGTATATGGTAGTCCCGCGATTATCGCAATCTGGACGGCGGACATGACCTCGGCCGCTCCTACACCGAACGCGGTGAAGCCAAGGATGCGATCGCTATCAGCTTCGACCAGCGCCTTCATAAAACCGCGCGTTTCAGATAGAGTGCGCGCACGCAGATTTGCTTCCATTGGAACTTTGAACAGCCGGTATGCAATCCCTCGGGCTTTGGCTTCGTTCTCATTGAGTCCAACGCGTGCCAATTCCGGGTCCGTGAACAGGCAATAAGGGACTTGCCTGCCTGTCGTTACATGGTCAGCTCCGTTGACGTTGTCATGCACGACCCGGAAATCGTCCACACTGATGTGTGTGAACTGTGGGCTGCCCGCAACCTCACCAATTGCCCAAACGCCAAGCGCGGTCGTCTGCAGTCGTTCGTTGACCTTGATGTATCCGCGGTCGGTAAGCTCCACACCGGCCTGCTCCAGTCCAATCCCCTCAGTGTTCGGAGTGCGGCCCGCAGCTACCAGGACGTGACTGCCCAGCAGAGTCTTCTCAGCTCCGTTTTGCTCGATGACGATGCTAACCGAATCCCCTGATTTTCCCGACACCCGCTTGATGCGCGTTTTCAGAAAAATGTCGATGGCCTCACCCGCCAGCAGACTGAGAAGAGCCTCACCCACATCTTCGTCTTCTTGCGGCATTAACCGTTCGCTGCGACCGATCACTGACACTCTGCTGCCGAATCGACGCATTGCCTGAGCAAATTCTGTTGCGATATAGCCGCTGCCAATGACAAGGAGGTGATCGGGAACCCTGTCGAGTTCCAAGGCCTCGATATGCGTGAGCGGTTGCACCTCTGAAAGGCCAGGAATTACGGCCAACGCGGCACGCGTTCCAGTACTGACGATCACGTTACTTCCGCGTAGTTGACGGATGGTTGCGTTGGCCAGAGCGACCTCAATAGTCCTCGGAGCGACAAACCGTCCGGTTCCCAAAATAAATTCCGCTCCCGTGTTCCTGTAATTTTGCAAATAGACCGCATTCAGGTCGGACACCATCTTGCGTTTGCGATCACGGACTCCAGCCATGTCAATCGTGAAGCCCTGGTGAGCGATGCCGAATTCTTTGCTGCGCTGAAAGTAGGATGCGACCTTGGCGCTGTGGATAATGTTCTTGCTCGGCAGACATGCGATGTTCGGGCACGAGCCGCCGATGTATTTGCGATCGATGACCGCGACTCGCTTTCCTTCTGCCGTAAACGTCCAAGCAGCTACAGTTGATCCGGTGCCGCCGCCGAGAATCACAACATCAAATTCTTCGGGTTGGGTTTGCTTAAGTACCTGGGCTGATGAATTGTCTTTTTGGTTGTTCATGCGGATTTTCTTTTCTGCGCGACAGGTTCACTCTTGGCCTGCATTGATTTCACGAGGTCGGCAGCCGATGCTCCTTCAAGGGACAGTCCGTACCCCACTTCTCGCACGATGCGTTCTTTCAACGGTTGAATGAAATGCACGCGCGTGTTGCGCCGCGTCACTTCCGGAACCTTCAGGTACAGCTCGGCCAGCTCTCGCGCACGACTGAGCGCCTTGCCATTCGGCACAACCTCGGCGACTACTCCCCAGTCATACGCTATACGCGCTGTCAGTGGCTGTGGGTTCAGCAGGAAAGCCTCGGCTCGACCCGCTCCAGCGCGATGACTCCAGGTGGTAAAGATTCCGTCACCGGGCACAATGCCGCCGGCGAAGTGCGGCACATCGTTGAACGTGGCGCCCTCAGCCGCCACAATGACACTCGCAAGGAGCGCATACTCGGAATGCACATAGGCGCGTCCCTCGATGGCCGCGATGACCGGCACGCGTATGTTGGCTAGGTTTTCAAGAATCTGAACGCCTTCATCATGAACCTGGCTCCAAACGCCGGGATCAGCGACACTGCCGAAGGAGGCAAAATCGATATTGGGAATGAAATCCCCTCCTGCACCGGTCAGTATCACGATCTTGTTTGCTCGATCTTGTGCAATTCGGTAAAAGGCATCAACAAACTCGGTATGATCCTGTGCGGTGAAAGTGAACGGGCCGCCGTTGCTGTGAAATTCAGTCACCAGCACACCGTTGGCGTCCCGCGTCAGCTTCAGGCTGCGATAAGCATCGAAGTAGTTGACATTAGCTTGCATAGACCTCTCCTCTCCTTGTTCTTCCTAAAAATTGAAATGCCGTCGCAAGTCTTTTTCAGGCCAATCCACACAATTACCACTCGAGTCTCGGACAATTTCGGTGCTGGCTTGAACTGGAGTTTCACACCATCAGTTCGGATAACGCTTACGGCGTGGCCATAACACTTCGTACTGCTGCTTGGCGTGAGGCTTTCTTTTCGGCTGGTGGCAGCAGCTTCCGGTCGATCAGGGATTGCAACGCACTGCGGAACGCGTCCTCGGTATCAATGGTTTTTGTGAACCCCGCCTGGCGCAACTTGATGGTGCTCACGAAAGCTCGCGGTCCTTCCGGTGCACCATAGGCGAATGCAAAGTCGGCGTGTTGGTCCCCTTGACCAACCAGCTCGCGAAGGTTCGGCGATCGAAGATCGTACTCTGTCACGATCTGGTTCCAGACATCCGCGTTTTCCTCGAGGTAGGCCGCCACGCTCAGTGGCATATCCGGCCCCGTTTGGACACCAAGGGTTTCACCCAAGGCAGGCCACAGGCTGCGCCACTCAAAGACGTCGCCATTGGTGATATTGAACGCCTCGTTCACAGCTTGGGGCGACTGCGCAGCCCAGACCATCACGTCGGCGACGAGATTCGCATCGGCGGCTTCCCAGACGAACGATGGACCTCCAGGAAAACTGAACGGCTCCCCCTTCGCACGCCGGATGGCCGCGTAAACACCAATCGCAGGGAGAACGTTCAACGCGCCAGGAGTGGCACCGGTGACGAGCTGCGGACGTAAGGCCGTGTAGTTGAAGCCGTGCCGGGCACCCATTTCACGCACATAGTTCTCATGGTCGAAGAAGAAGTTCTCGTGGTCCTTGAGGGCATCACGTTCGCGTGCCGGAATGGGGATCGGGTGCAGGTGCACGCCGTAGACCTTCGTTCCCTGCAGAATGCTGATGTGCTGGAAATTGGATGCAGCGCGCACGATCGGCTCCACTACGTTGCGGAGCATCACATTATTAGTCTCGATCTGATCTTTGCTGGACCATCCAGCGACCAGTTCGGGCTTCTCATGTATAGCCGCGTAGGCGATATGAGTGATGTCAGTCAACGGCTCGAGCGCGGCGCGGGCCGCCTCCTTGTCCCTCAGGTCGACCGACAGAACTTGAATATGCGGGCCGCTAGGTAACTCTGGCTTGCCGCGTGAGACGCCAACCACCTCCCAACCCGCGGAAAGAAACTTCTCAGCTGCGGCAGCGCCCAACAGGCCGCTTGCGCCAGTGACCAGCACCTTTTTCCTTTGGGCAGTTGTCTTCATACTTTTCGTCACTCTCCTTGTAGTCCTCCAACTTCGGTTGCCGTTGTCTCTCAGGTTTTTCGGGACTCCTGTTTGTAAGTGGAGTTCAGCAAATGAAGCATTCGACCTCCTGCGGCTTAAATCTGGGCCACGCCGCCATCAACATAAAGCTCTGTGCCCGAGACATAGCTTGCCTCCTCAGACGCGAGGAATGAGACGGCTTTGGCGATCTCGTCGGGGTCTCCCAACCTGCCGAGCGGAACATTGTTCTCCATCTCCTTTTTCATCTTCGTGAGCGCCTCTCCCTGTTGCAGACTCTCCATAATCGGAGTGTCGATATGCCCAGGGCTAAGCACATTCACGCGGATGCGGCGCTCCCGCAAATCATTGGTCCAGGTTCGGGCAAAAGAACGAACAGCTGCCTTTGTGGCGCTGTACACACTCATGGCGGGAAAACCCTTGATGTCGGCAATCGATCCGTTCAGGATGATGGCGCCACCATCCTTCATCAGCGGCAGACCTTTTTGCACTGAGAAGAAGAGTCCTTTCACGTTCGCGTCGAAGTGAAGGTCAAAGAATTCCTCATCGATGCTTCCGAAGGGGGCCAGCTTCGCTAGGCCAGCGTTCGCAAAAATGACGTCGATCTTGCCATTGTGTTTTTTCACTGTGTCATACAAACGGTCGAGGTCAGATAAATTGGCGACGTCGCCTTGCACCCCCGTCACGTTTTTTCCAATCTCGGCAACGGCGCTGTCCAATGCATCTTTACGACGTCCGGTGATGAACACATGATCCATGCCTTCCTGGACGAAGCGCTTCGCAGTGGCCAGACCCATGCCCGTTGACGCTCCGGTAACCACCGCGACCTTTCCTGAAAATTTCTTTGACATGACCTGCTCCTTGTGTGAGCAATCGCTGTTGATAGCCCGTTGCCGAAGTAGATGTTCTCGCTACGAACCCGATGGTTGGTAAGATCCGATCATCGTGATAGCGAACAGCAATCACCTCAATCGCCGCATATGCTTTCCCGTTCGCATCACAGAGCTCCTCATCTCAAGATAGCGAGCTTTCCTACTTCCATTCTTTTGCACGCGCGCAGCCATTTCAGCGCCCTGCCGTCTAATTGCCAAATCTCTTAAATCCGAATCAATCGGCCATCCATCGTTTGCACACATGCGACGAGCGCTTTCGTCTTTCTCTACATAGTGATTGCGCATCTGGAACGTTTGATCCGGACCACGACATTGACCATCGGAGTGATAGGTAAGGAGGCACAAATTACGAGCGATTCTGTCGATTCCACGGACAGCCAGACCCTGGCGGCCTCTCTGTTAACGCCTCACGGCGTCGTAATAGCAACAGAAGTCGTTTCGAAGACGCTGCATTCAAATGTGAAGCCAGCAGAATTCCATTGGAATCACGCAGCTATTGTTCTTTCTGATGGCATGGCATAGGCAGTTGGACAGCGACGTACAGCATAAGTTCCGATGTCGAGCTCGGAACGAGTTTTGCGAGTAGATTCCTGGAACCACTGTTCAATCAAGGACGGACTGAAGCGCAGATTATGTGTCTTCCGTTCGACATGTTCCTGCCACGCAGTCGCATTGTCGTCGCAAGAAGTTGGAGACGGTCTCCATTTCGCGCTTCGTCTCATCGGATCCGCGCAGTTTGCTCTTTGGATCAATTTGGAACTACACCTGCATCTACCACGGATGAATCACGTCGGGGCGGTTGGTCAACGCATGCTCCACCGTTGCGAAGGTGTTTCGATGAGGTGCAGTATGAAGGCGAATGCAGTACTAGGAATCCTGTTTGTATCCACTGCGTTTGTTTCGTTTGCTCAGGAACCTTCCGACTGGGGAACTCGCGGCCTTCCACAGGATCGCTCGGATCAAGGATCGCCTTTCAGCCGCTCGTTTTCTTCGGAAAGAGGCAGGATTCGGGGAAACGTTCTCACGCTGGATGGCAAGCCTGAACGGAATGCTCATGTGCAGATCCACGATTTCCGTACCGGCAGAATTCTTGGCTCCGTTGAAACGGATGTGTCAGGAGGATTCAGCTTCGACATGCTTCCCTATGGGAGTTACGAGGTTTCCGCAACCGACGGAACTGCGAGCGACCGCCAAGATGTCGAGGTAATGGGAAGTTTCTCGACGGTGAGCCTCCGGCTCAACACATCAGATCCGAATGCCACTCCGAGTCGAAACGGGCTTGTCTCTATAGTGGAATTGAAGGTCCCACAAGGCGCACGTGATGCTTACGTAAGAGCTCAGGGCGCAATGATGAAAAATCAGCCAGAAAAGACATCAAAGTACCTGCAGAAAGCTCTGGAGATTTGTCCGACCTATGCGCCAGCTCTCACCATGCGCGGTGCACTCTTGCTGGATAAAGGCGACCTTGCGTCAGCAATCGATGACTTTGACAAAGCTATTCACGCCGATAATACATACGCCCTGGCACATGCTGGAATCGCTGCAGCACTTAACCGGCTAAACAAGTTCGACGACGCATTGCGAGCCGCCGAGCAGGCCTCGACTCGCAGCCCGAATTCCTGGCAGCCTTATTTCGAGATGGCAAAGTCATATATAGGAAAAGCAGACTATCAACGCGCGCTGCAACAGCTTACCCATGCGCAAGGGGAGATGACGCACGACTACGCACCACTGCATCTTCTGCGCGCCAGCGCTTTTCTGGCGCTGAAAAATTACCGGGATGCCACGGCCGAATTGAAATTCTTCTTAAAAAATGTCCCCGAAAACGATGCAACAGCATCGGAGGTTAAAGACGCACTTGCAAAAATCAACGCATTCGTGTCCGCAAGAGCGATTACGCCGGCCACGGAGCAGCCACGATGAGCCGCATCGGAAGCAGTCTGCGCTAGTCTGTGTCGAGATCTCAGAGAAGCTTCTCGCCTCGCCGATCGAAAGGGCAAGTTGATGCAGAAATTGTTGTGCGTCTTTTGACAAGGATTGGCTCCCTCAATTACGTAGGAGGAAGGACATGAGTCGGCTGGAATTCATCTTTACTGCTGTCAACGCCATCGCGAGCAAGAAAGAAGGGGAAGCGATCGAGTACCTGCTCGTGGAAGCGGCGCAGCATGAGATCGAAAATGCCAAGCAGGAGCGATGCTCAACGCCTGCTGTGGGACTGCAAGTAATTTCAAATGGACGTAGCAATCAGGTGCAGAGCCTTACGCTGCAGACGGCCGCCGACCGGATCTGACAGTACAGCGTAGTGCCACTTCTTACCGCAGCGCATAGGCTAGCTTGTTCTCGAATTTTCACTACGTCTTGTTTCTGTTTGTTGGACTACCCCTGCGGAAACACGAGCAACGATGGCAATCACAGTACTGCTAAAAGCTGCGTTACAATCCCCGCAGCCGAAGTGAAATCAAGATTGCACAGAAGAAACAAACAATCATGAACACCGCGATAAAGGCCAAGGTGTCGGACGCATTTGCCCTTCGTTCTGGTTCTGGATCAAGATAACGGATTGCCAGGCTAATCTCCTCGTCGGAGATGGATTCGATATTCCTTGATCTATTTTCGAAATAGTCCGCCGGCACGTCGTTCCTCATAAGTTAGTTCGAGGAGATTACAAATGTGGCGACACCACTCACGGCCACCACCGCTCTGGCTTCTGCAGCGATGATTCCGCAACTTCTTGTGCCATCAATGGGGCACTGTCCAGGGAATCCAACATTCATCGCTAAGCTACGAGGACAGGGCCTCGCCTAGCGACCAGATTGCTGCGCCGAGTAGAACGACATCCTTTAACAAGAACTGCCCAGGCAATGCGGAAAGAGCCGGAAATCCTCCGAGACTAGGTTCCCAGCCCGGCGTTGAAAAGAGGAATGAGAGCGTAGTCAGGAACATCAGCACAGCGAGAGCACTGCCGATGGCGCATGCTCTGCGCGACCAGGGTCGAAGCGCAATCAAGATCGCGATGGCGACCTCGACGACGCCCAATCCGTCAGAAAACTGGCGAACCGTCGATATTTTATACATCCAGCCCAACAATGGGCTGTGCGCGACAAACGGCTGAATACCGCTTGCCTCATATCCAGTGAACTTCATAAATCCGATCCAGCCGATTACGACCGCTAATCCGTAACGAATTACTCGAGCACCAAACTGTTCTATTCCCAGTGCGCTTCCTTTTAGAGGGCCAGCGCCGGTCACTGCTGAAACTCTGTCTAAGCCCAGCTCTCTCATACTCTGTCCCTTGTCTTGAACGTTTTCAAGTTTAGCCATCCGCTTGCTGCTGTCCCTGGCGCAGGGTTGCGCCGAAAGCGGCTAAACACGCGAGACCAGGTTCGATCGCGCGTGTTCAGCCGAGGTCCACGTGGTGATGAAAGTTTTGCTCAGATTTTGGCGGAGCCGAAGACGTGCTCGCAGCAGTCGCGTCTTCACTGTAGGCACATTCAATTGCAATGCGGCAGCGGTCTCGAGAATTGAAAGGCCCTGAACATCGCGCAAGAGGAAGACGGCACTGTAAGCCTGCGGCAACTCTTCGAGTGCCTGTTGCAAGAGCTGCCGGAGTTGCGATCGGCTATAGAGCTGCTCTGGGTTAGCTCTCCATTCCGAGACTTCGTCGGGTGCAGAGCTAGTCTCCCATTCTGGCACTTCGGCTGATGTCGTCTTAACCCGACTCGAGCGGGCGACAGCCAATGCAGCATTCATTGCAATTCGCGTCAGCCAAGTGGAGAATTGCGCCTTTTCCTCAAAAGCGTTGAGGTGAAGAAACGCTTTTAGGAATGTTTCCTGGCTGACGTCTTCCGCTTCTTGATGAGAACGTGTGATGTGACGAGCGATCGCGAAAACTCGTTTCGTGTGGCGTCGCACCAACTCCTCAAAGGCAGCCATGTCGCCTCGCTTGGCAGAACGTACTAGGTCGATATCGGCTGCCGAGTGTGTGCTGAGCTGGGTTTGATCGGTTTGCATAATTGCGATTGTTCCATCCAGAACGCAGGAGTCAATGGTTGCGTCCTGCACCATGAGTAAGCACTCGGAGTGCCATTGCGTCCGACCGTTGCACATCCATCACAGACTTCTTTCGCTCTAGTTCAATGCGCAAGCAGCAAGGACTCGAGTGGCAGCTGTATTGCACAACAGCTTCTCGGCTGCTGATGTCTGAGGTACGCAGTAATTCCTCGACGGTAAAAAACAACCAGCAGGAAGAAGAAGGATGTATGGCAGAAGTAATTGAATTCTACGTGCCGAAAGATTTTCGACAGCAGATCACTTGTGGTGCTTGGCGCCGCGGCAAACTGATCGAGTTCCGTTTAGCGATTAACTCAGTCATGGATGATCGCGCCATCCAGTCTGATACCTCTGAAGGGGACCACCGGACGCCCGCGCTGCATGTCACGTCTCTATAGCAACACAAGACGCCTGCGAGACACGGCGCGGTTAGGCGAACTCTGCAGAAAGCCATGTTTAGCGGCGCTTTGCTGCAAAACATTCTGTGTTCGCCGATGGCAGGACGCGTGCAATGAACAAGTGACAGAAGCGATGGTTCGATCCGGAGATTTAGAGATCTGACTTCGGGCTAGTTGCTTACCAACATCGCGATCAGTTACCGAAATAGGAACATCCGGTTACGTGGATCGCGCAAAAAACTTTAGGCGGTGGACTTTGGCAGCTTACATTGGCGCAATCGATCAGGGCACAAGCAGCACAAGATTTATCGTGTTCGACCGCTCTGGAAGTGTGGTGTCTCTCGCACAAAAGGAGCATGAACAGATCTATCCCAATCCGGGCTGGGTGGAACACAGCCCCGATGAAATCTGGAGGAGTACGCAGGAAGTAATTGCTAAAGCGATGCGGAAGATGCGGCTTCGCCCGTCAGATCTTGCGGCAATAGGCATTACCAACCAGCGAGAGACAACCGTGGTATGGGATCGCAAAACGGGAAAGCCACTCGCCAACGCACTCGTATGGCAAGACACCCGTGTCGCGGACTACGTATCAGAATTCTCAAAATCTGGGGGGCAAAATCGATTTCGTTCTAAAACCGGCTTGCCGCTCACGACCTATTTCAGCGGACTGAAGATCCGTTGGATCCTGGAGAACATCGACGGCGCTCGTGCGATGGCGGATTCTGGAGATGCTCTGTTCGGGAATATCGATACCTTTCTCGTGTGGCAGCTCACCGGTGGGCCGAACGGAGGAGTCCACATAACCGATGTAACCAACGCTAGTCGCACGCAGCTCATGAATCTCGAAACCCTGTCCTGGGATAAGGAGCTTCTCGATTCGTTCGGAATTCCGGCAGCGATGCTCCCAACAATTCGTTCGAGCAGCGAGACCTATGGCGTTGCGCGAGAGAAATCCATAAACGATGTGCCCATATCGGGAATACTGGGAGACCAGCAGGCTGCGTTGGTCGGGCAGACCTGCTTCGACTCTGGGGAGGCGAAAAACACTTACGGTACCGGATGTTTTCTGCTGATGAACACCGGTACCCAAAAAGTCGATTCCAAATCGGGCTTGCTAACAACTGTCGCATACAAGCTCGGCGATCAGCCTGCTCATTATGCACTGGAGGGAAGCATCGCCATTACTGGCGCTCTGGTGCAATGGGTACGAGATAACCTCGGTTTAATCAAGCAGAGTTCTGAGATCGAATCGCTAGCGCGAACTGTTAACGACAACGGTGGAGTGTATTTTGTTCCGGCGTTCTCGGGTTTATACGCCCCATATTGGAACGACAGCGCCCGTGGCGTGATCACCGGGCTGACGCGATACGCCAACAAAGGGCACATCGCGCGCGCGGCCCTCGAGGCAACAGCCTTTCAAACCCGCGACGTGCTGGAAGCAATTGAAAAGGACTCCGGTATCAAGCTCGACGTGCTTCGAACAGACGGAGGCATGGTCGATGACGACCTCCTGATGCAGTTCCAATCCGACATCCTCGATCGGCCGGTGGTCAGGCCACGGACCAAGGACGCTACGACTGCGCTGGGCGCGGCTTACGCGGCTGGTCTGGCTGTCGGCTACTTTGCAGATCTGAACGATCTGCGAGCAAATTGGGCGGTTGATCGCACGTGGAAGCCGAACCTGGTTAACGGCAAGCGTGACGAGATGTACAGCCTCTGGAAGCGCGCGGTCAACCGCTCATTCGACTGGGTTAGTTGAACGGGGCACGAGATTATTAACCGATTTTCAGTTCGAGAGAAGGAGTCATTATGCCAACGAGGTTTCTAGGTGAGTTCATGGGCACGTTAGTACTGGTTCTGCTGGGAGATGGAGTGGTTGCCAATGTCCTATTAAAGCGTTCGAAAGCAGAAGGAGCCGGCTGGATGGTTATCACTAGCGGCTGGGCCTTTGCGGTGATGGCCGGCGTATTCGTTGCCGTGGCATGTGGAAGTCCTGACGCGAATCTCAATCCGGCCGTAACGCTCGGGTTTGCGGTCTCGAAAGGGAGCTTTGCAAAATTGGCGCCTTACATAGTCGCGCAAATGCTGGGAGCATTTGTTGGAGCTGTATTGGTCTGGCTGCATTTCCTCCCGCATTGGGAGAAAACTGAAGATCCTGGTTTAAAGCTGGCCTGCTTCTGCACAGGTCCTGCCATCCGCAACTTCGCCGCGAATCTTCTGAGTGAAGCTGTTGGGACGCTGGTGCTGGTTTTTGTTGTCGGAGCAATCTTTTCCAAAGCAGTGGCCGGCACTGGTTTTGTTTCAGGTGTAGGCGCTTATCTTGTGGCGGCGCTGGTTTGGGGCATTGGTCTATCGCTTGGCGGGACTACCGGATACGCAATCAATCCTGCCCGAGACCTTGGCCCCCGTTTGGCGCATGCGGTGTTGCCTGTCGCCAACAAGGGAAACTCTGATTGGAGTTACGCGATAGTTCCCATAATGGGCCCGCTAATCGGCGCTACCTTGGCAGGTGGATTGATGCGCGTCATCGGCTTGTAATTCACGCAATCGGAGCACGACTGAAGCAATGTCGCACAAACTCAAGGAACTTCGGCTAGTTCGTCACGGAGAAACCGAATGGAGCGCCTCCGGCCAACACACCGGAACAACGGATCTGCCACTTACACTTGACGGCCAAGAGGGTGCAAGGGAGCTCGGCAGGTTCTTCGGGGGGCGTCATCACTCGTTCGATCTTGTGCTGACGAGCCCAATGCAACGGGCCAAAGAAACTTGTCGACTTGCCGGGTACGGCGATAGAGCTGCGATTGAAACATGCCTCCAGGAGTGGGACTACGGAGACTACGAAGGGCGCGCCACTCGGGATATTCAAAAGGAACGCCCCGGCTGGACCGTCTGGAGCCACGGAGTACCGGGCGGCGAGACGATCGCGCAGGTTGCGGCAAGGGCTCAAGCTGTCATCGAGCGCGCGCTTGCATCTTCTGGCGATGTACTTCTCTTCGCGCATGGCCATATATTGCGCATCCTCTCGTGCTGTTGGTTAGGTTTGCCGCCCGATGCCGGCCGACTCCTCGCGTTAGGCGCAGCATCAATGAGCACACTCGGCTATGAACGGGACACTCGCGTGATCACGCGCTGGAATTGCAGCGCCAGAGAGTAAGCCATTGCGGACGAGCTGATCTCCATTGGTCTTCAAATCGGATCATTGTCATACGTTCCTCGGTGTACCGCTGACCATAGAAGCGACTCTGCTGGAGGAAAAAAGGAAAATGTATATGCAAACCTGGCAGTTCCGTTCCTTAATGATGGTTTGTTTGGGATTAGTTCTATTTGCGCGCAGCGATGCGGAGAGCAGGCCGAAGACAGCTCGCGTAACGATTCCCTTTGATTTCTGGGTTCAGGACGGCAAGCTTCCCGCTGGAGTTTATGAGATCAGCCACATCAATTCGCCGACGCTGGTCGTGTTCACCAGCTCCGATGCTAAGAGATCCACAGAAGTATTCATGCTGCCCGTCAACAATGATCCGGTGAAGGAGAACGAGTCAAAACTGGTCTTCTTTGTTCAAGACGGGCAACGCTATTTTTACGAGCTATGGTGCATTTATGGTAAACGAATCGCGACTGCCCACTACGGGAAAGAAGCTCCAAGCGCTGACAGTCGTGTGGAAGTGCCAATCGTCTATCAATGATGAATATTCGTCTCGAGCCGAACCCAAAGTTGCGCGCTTACGCAGCGATTAGCCTGGGATGTGATTGCTCTTGTGTTTGTGAATGGAGGCCCCCGCCTGTATCAAACACAGGAGAACTTTCGAATTGACACACTCCTAAGCTCTGACCAACTATGTTACATCGCAAGCCTTCGAGTTGGGCGAATCATGGGAGCGAAAGGGATGTCGCCGGCACCTCATGCTAGTACGCTACTGAACGCAGCTACGCTACTCCTGACCGCGGTTTTCCTCCCATTGATTGGTTGCCGTGCGGGCACAAAGCAGTACGTTGAACCAAGAATCTCGTTCACTCAAGTGCCGCAATGGAGCCTCGGCGATGAGAACTTACAGGATGTTATGGAAGGCACGGTAAGCGGAACGCGACAAGGGCAACGGCTTGTGATCTATTCCAAATCCGGCAGCTTGTGGTGGGTGCAACCGTTGGTCACTTCTCCCTTCACCACGGTCTTGCCGGATCATGTATGGAGGAACGAAGTGCATCTCGGCACGGATTACGCAGTGCTGCTGGTTGATGCCTCATATGACCCGGCTCCGGTGTTGGCTGGATTGCCAAACCGTGGGCAAGGCGTTGCGGCGGTCGCAGTGACGCACGGGCAGGAAAAATCTTCATCGTTTTTCGTCGATTTCAGCGGCTTCAGGTGGCGGGTCCGTAAGCAGCCTAGCGACCGTGGCGGCACAAGCAACCCTTACAGTCCTGACAATGTCTACACCGACCGGTCGGGGGCGCTTCATCTTGGGATAATCAAACGAGATCAGCGGTGGACCTGTTCGGAGGTGAACCTGACCCGCAGCCTCGGTTATGGCACATATTCGTTTACCGTCGAAGACACTTCTAAGCTCGAGCCAGCGCTGGTTTTCAGTATATTCACATGGGATTATTCCACTCATCAGGAAAACTACGGCGAATTTGACATCAATATTACCCGGTGGGGTGACCCGACAGCGCACAATGCGGAGTTCGTTATCCAGCCTCCCGTCGTGCCGGCTAACGTCTCACGCTTTATGGCGCCCCCGGGCAAACTCAAGCACACCATCGTCTGGGAGCCCGGCCGAGTCACAATGTTCACCGCCCCAGCATCTGCACGAGATGGAGCGCCTGTCATATCGCGACATGTGTTTACATCGGAAGTTCCAACACCCGGACTTGAATCAATCCGGATGAGCTTGTACGCCTACCGGAGTCCGAACGGAAAGTCGCCCGGTTTGCAACGTCCAGCCGAGGTTGTTGTGGACCAATTTGAGTATTTGCCTTAGTTGGAGGTCTCGGTCATTTGATAGGACGTTGCTTCACGTATCTGTCGGTCCTACTCCTCGCGGGCGCGATTTCCGGGGCAGTCTGGGGCGACATCACACCTTCGTACAGACACGACCTCTGGAATACATCTGCAGGGTTCCCTGGCGGATATGTCTACTCGATAACGCAAACTGCCGACGGATACGTCTGGATCGGAAGCAGCAAAGGGCTAATCAGATTCGACGGCACGGCTTTTGTGCCTGTTCGCGTGAGCGATTCCAATCCGGAAGCGAAGTTGCCGGTTTGGGGTCTGCTGACCGATTTCAATGATCAATTGTGGGTCACAGACGACCATACTCATATCTTTCGATACTCCTCGGATCGCCTCATTGGACCGTTACCGGACAATGGCAGGCATAGATATCGTCTCAGTCCTTTATTCGCCAAGACTCGCGAAGGTCGGCTGCTGTTTGGCTCTGAGGTACAGGGACTAATTGAATACGAGCGTGACGCGAGTCGCGTGCTGCTCGATCCATCCCTCATGCCGAGCTTACCTACTGCAGTAGCGCAGACCGCAGACGGCACGTTCTGGATCGGCACTGAAGCGATGGGAGTCTTTCGCGTACGCTTGATACAGGGCGTCCCGGAAATTCAGCACGTCGCGGCCCTCATAAATGCGAAGATCAACTGCCTTCTCCCCATCGGAGCGTCGACGCTACTAATAGGCACAGGCAAAGGCTTGCTGGCCCTGCACAACGGCACTGTAACTCAGCAGGTACGTTCGGAGTTGCGCGATCGGGAGATCGTCGCCCTGGCGTACGGAATGAGAGGCGACATTTGGATCGGTGCCGAAGGTCAACTGTTCAAAGCCAGTGCGGCTGACATCGGTCGCGACGGCCAGATCAATTCACTTGATCGTTTGGGCATCAGTGGGGCGGTGACAGCTCTATTCGAGGATCGCGACGGTTATCTTTGGATAGGAGGGCCGGAGAGGATTGAACGTTACCGCGACAGCGGATTTATAAGCTATTTGAGCTCAACTGGGTTGCCATGCGTCAATTGTGGGGCAATTTATGTTGACCATCGTGATCGCATGTGGTTCGCGCCTTGGGACGGTGGATTGTTTCGGCTTTCGGAGGGTTCGATCCAAAGAATCGAGGTCGCGGGTCTGAAAAATGACACGGTTTATTCAATCGTCGGTGGTGCAGACAACGAAGTTTGGGTAGCTCGGAAATACGGCGGGGTCACGCGTTTGATTTTGGGTACCGATGGTTTGGAGGCTTCGACGTATACGCGTCGAGAAGGACTGGGCCAAGATTCGGTTTCCTCGATCTATCGGGCACGGGATGGGACTGTTTGGGCTGGAACAGTCAGTGGAGGGCTGAGTCGACTTAGCGGCGGAAGGTGGCGGACATTCACTACGCGAGACGGGCTGCCATCAAACAGGATTTCGGCGATCACCGGAAGCACTGCAGGAGAGATTTTTGTAGGCACGCCAAAAGGACTCGCTGCTCTGAAACACGGCCACTGGGTCATATGTGCGGCCCACGACGGATTACCACCGGGCACCGTCGAAAGCCTGTTTGCGGATGATTCTGGAACGCTCTGGATAGGCACAACAAAGGGCATTGCATTTCTCGAATCCGGCAACGTACGCGTACCTCTCGGAGCGCCTAAGGCTCTTTATGGAGAGATTTTTGGCATTGCTGAGAATGACGGCTGGCTGTGGATCGCGACGCGTGATCGTGTTCTGCGGGTGAGGCGGACGGCGCTACTCAAGCAGTTGTTCGATGAAAAAGATTATCGTGAGTTTGGGGTGGCGGACGGCCTGCCAAGTTCCGAAGGCGTCAAACGTAGCTGCTCAGTTGTTAGGGACGATCGTGGGCGCATCTGGTTCTCATTGAATCAAGGAATCTCCGTGCTGCAGCCAGTTGCATTTTCAACGCCGGCATTTCCAGTAACGATTCGCTTCGACGAGATGCTTGTGGACGGTAGGCCGCGTGGCCAGATGAGCATCCCCTCCGGACAACACCGATTGACTCTCCGATACGCGGGCGTGTGCGTATCGAATCCCGGTGGCTTGAGATATCGCTATCGGCTAGAAGGAGTCGATTCAGCGTGGAGTGAGCCAACCGCGTTGAGAGAAATCGATTACACGAACATCGCGCCGGGACGACTTCGCTTCCAGGTGATGGCTCGTAATCCGGACGGCATCTGGAGTAGTGAAACAAGCACGATGTCTCTTAAAGTCGAACCTGCGTATTGGCAAACACGCTGGTTTCAGGTGGGCGCTCTCGGGGCGCTCGTACTGCTTCTCTTCGGCTTACATCGACTCCGGCTTCAGCAATTGGCTCGCCAGTTCAACCTAAGTTTAGAAGCGCGCGTCGGCGAACGCACCCGCATTGCACGTGAACTGCACGACACTCTGCTGCAAAGCCTGCACGGGCTGATGTTTCAATTTCAGGCTGCGCGCAACATGCTTCCCACTCGTCCTCAAGACGCGGTTCAAGCTCTAGATGGCGCAATCAGCAGGACCGAGCAGGCAATCGCGGAGAGCAGGAGTGCCATTCAGGGCTTGCGTTACGACCCGGCGGGTCAAAGCGATCTCGCAGAATGCCTCAGCGCTATGGCTCAGGATTTGACCGGAAAAGATCCCAATGGCAATTCGCCGGTCTTCCGTGTGATCGTGGAGGGTGAGCGACAGGCCTTGTCTCCGCTCGTGCGGGAAGAAGTTGGTCAGATCGCTCGCGAACTGTTGCGCAATTCATTCCAACATGCACTGGCACGTGAGATCGAAGCTGACATTCATTACGGTGACCGTTTGTTCCGGCTGCGCATACGCGATGACGGAAGAGGCATGGACCAGCGGATCCTGGAGCAAGGCGCTCGTCCTGGACATTGGGGACTGACCGGCGTCCGCGAGCGCGCGCAACGAATCGGGGCACAATTGGATTTCTGGAGCGAAGCCGGAGCGGGCACAGAAATACAGTTAACCGTTCCCGCCGCCGTTGCTTACGGAACAACTCGTGAGGGCGATGGCCTAAAGCTGCCCCGCAAGGCGAAATCATGAGCATCGAGCCTACGCTGATCCGCGTCCTTAGCGTCGACGATCACCCTCTGCTCCGCGAGGGGATCGCAGCATTGGTGAATGCTGAGCCCGATATGAAGCTGGTCGCGGAAGCATCGAACGGTAAGGAGGCGGTCGAGAAGTTCCGATTGCATCATCCCGATGTGACTTTGATGGATCTCCAGATGCCTGATTTAGGCGGCATCGATGCGATCAGCCAGATCCAGAGCGAATGCCCTGACGCTCGCATCATCGTCCTGACGACGTACACGGGCGATGTACAAGTCGTGCGCGCACTTCGTGCCGGTGCGCGGGGCTACATATTGAAAGGGCACGTACATCGAGAACTCCTGGAGACGATTCGCGCCGTCCATGCGGGGCACAAACGCATCCCGCCGGAGATCGCTGCAGAATTAGCCGAACACGCCACGGATGATCACCTAACCTCACGCGAAATCGACGTGCTGCGGCTGATAGCCGCCGGGAATGCGAATAAGCAAATTGCCGATCAGTTGTGTATCGGGGAAGCGACCGTCAAGAGTCACGTGACAAACATACTCTCCAAGCTCGGTGCGAACGACCGGGCCCACGCCGTTACAATCGGCCTCAAGCGCGGAATTATCCAACTATAGCCCCCCCAAAAGTAGGATTTGGGCCTGCTACCTTCAGCGGTTTCGCTACCCAACTTGACTGCGTTACGTTGCGCAAGAGGGTTTTGGTTTTGCAACGCCTATTCTCAACTTTTGCCAATGGGTGGCCCGGCATAGGTCTTTTTCTACAGCGGCTGCTAACGGCCGCAGCGCTCTTTTATTCGGCAATCGCCCTCTGGGGAAAGGACCCCACTTTTGTGTCGATTGCCCCGCAACTCATAGCGGGTGGCGCGGGGATCTTTCTCGTCCTCGGGTTGTGGACACCAGTGATTGGGACTCTGGTGGCAATCGTTGAGCTTTGGATTGCTTTTTTTGGCGCGGGCGATCCTTCGATTCCCATCATCTTAGGAACGCTCGGCGCAACGCTAGCCATGATTGGACCTGGAGCTTGGTCTATCGATGCCCAGCTCTTCGGCAGAAAGCGTATTGAAACTCCGCGCCACTAGTAAGTTCCTCGCGCGTCTCTCCCCCAAAAGTCGGTGCATCCGGTCTCACAATTGAGGTACTGCAAATTCCGACGATTTACGGTTTCGCGTACGTCTTTGCTCGTTTCACAATCGCGATGTTGGTGATGGATGGCTTGCGAGGCAGTCAACAATTACGACAGTCCAATGAGGGAGTATGACGAAGCAAACTAGCGATACCAAGTTTATCGTGAATTCCGAAGCTGCTGCCTCGATTCACGAGAACGGAATCGTGATCCTGCATCTTGGGAACGGGCGCGTGTACGCGGCGAACGAGACGGGCGCCCGGATATGGCGCGGGATCGAGCAACAAATGCCATTCAACGCTATTGCTGACGAAATCAGCACTGAGTATCAAATTGGGCGGAGCACAGCATGTGAACATCTCGGCAGCTTTCTAGCCGAGCTGGAGCGGCTTTCGCTCATTCAGAGCGAGGAGAAACTATGAAAAACGCGCGACATCTTCTCCTCGTTCTCATGGCACTTTATGAGATCACGCGCTACGACGTGGTCGTCTCTCTGGGTGGCGTCGGGTTCATTTTGCGGCAGTTGCGTAAGCAACGCATTTCGCAGACGCCGCGCAGTGAGGAGCTGCAACAGGCGATCTGCGACGCAGTCCTCCTTGCGACCTGTTTCTACTTCAAACCAGTGCTGTGTTTACAGCGATCAGTCTCTTCGGCGCGCTTGCTCAGAGCATACGGCATCGATGCCCGGCTAACCATCGGCTACCGCCCCTGCCCCTTCTTCTCTCATGCGTGGGTGGAGATAAATGGCCGTGTTGCGTATGGCTCTGCGGCATATCAGACGCGCTTGCAAACGCTGCTTACAGCGTAACTCTCAGGTAGGGAAAGCTAATGATTATCGAAACGGAACTAATGGCGCAGGACACGTCGATCGATGGGTTCGAGAGAGCCTCCGTGGTTCATTGGGACGGACGTCTCGACAACCGCGATGACCTACTTCTCTTGCTGGCAGACTATTTACACGAGGACACCAACAACTCCGCGATGGCGCTAGCGGCATACGAGCGCTGGGGGAGTGATGGCTTTGTACACCTGATAGGCGATTGGAGCATCGTCATACAGGATTATGCTAAGCGAACGGTTATCCTTGCCAGCGACTTCGCAGGGGTGCGTCCACTCTACTACTCAGTGCAACGTGGACATGTCTCCTGGTCAAGCCGATTGCAGTCTGTCGTCGATGCAACTCGAATCTCCGAGCTGGATGAGCAGTATGTTGGCGCATTCTTGTTGTTTGGCGGATGTCCGAACCGCACTCCCTATAAGGGAATTTCTCCTGTTCCTCCCGGACACGCGGTGAGCGTCTCTTGTACTGGGACAAAAATCAGCCGGTTCTGGCCGCTACCGATCCGGGACGAGGTCCGCTATCAAAGTGAGCGGCGATACGAAGAGCACCTTCGCGCGCTCTTTCGTGAGGCTGTGTCCGTCCGGTTGCAAACAGAAGGGCCAGTCATCGCTGAACTCAGCGGCGGACTTGATTCATCGTCGGTCGCCTCGATGGCAAACCATCTGATCCGAAGTGGTGTCGCTCGCGCTACCAGTCTCACAAGCGTCAGCTATGTTTGGGAGAAGTCGCTCGACAAGCCTTTCATTCGCGAGATGGAATCGTTCTGCGGGATTAAGGGCGTTCACATCTCCACTCATGACGTGCCTGTTATCTCGGAAACAGGTTTAGGCGATGCGGCACCAGCAATGTTTCAACCGTTTCGAAGTTCGGTAGCATCAGTAGCACACCAACTCGGTGCGAACATCGTTCTGACAGGATCGAACGGGGACCTCATCACGGGAAACTGGTTCGACGATAGCCTTCAACTAGCTGCCTCATTGCGGCGCTTGCGTGTTGGCCTGGCATGTAAGGAGGCGCTTGCATGGAGCAAGTTACTTCGACTCCCCGTCTATCGGATCCTTTGGCAGGCAGTCTGCGCTTCTCTTCCGCCCGCGTTGGCGCCAGCCGACGTTTACGCCGCAATCGACGGATCATATGTGTTAAAGAGCGCAGAGACATCTCTTCTCCCCGGTCTCACTGGTCGAATAGGCGTTTCCGAATCCGGATTCTTCTCGGACGATTGGATGCAGGCACCCCCTGAACGTCGGAAGTATTTCCGTGCTCTTTCTATGATGCTGGAACACCGGGAATTGCAAGCTCCTGAGCCATTGCAGCATCTGGACTATACACATCCATTCGCACATCGACCCTTGGTGGAGTTTCTGATGAGTGTCCCGGTGGATGTTCTCTGCCGTCCAGGCGCGCCGCGAAAATTAATGCGCTCCGCGTTATCGGATCTGTGGCCCGTCAACTTGCGGCGGCGTCGGTCTAAAGGTCTGTTTAACGTTCCGTCTCAGGAAGCCCTCAAACCCCTCGCGCGTATTCTTCTTAACACCAGCGAATTGCATCTCGTCGAACGCGGATTTGTGGACCGCGGGAGTGTCCTTTCGCGCCTGCAACGACTATCGGTCGGGCTCGACTGCAATACGTCCCAGTTGCGGCACATCATCCTGCTTGAGTTGTGGCTGCGTAAGCGCACGGACAATACAAGGTTTGGGCAAGTTCTGCGAGCAGTTGAACCAGCGAGTTTGTAAGCAAATAGGAAAGGAGGTGAATCGAATGCAGCGGAAGAGCTACGAAGTTCCCGAACTGACTTTGATCGGGCAAGCAAATGACATCGTCATGGGTGCCCCTTTTGGTTCCGACGACATGCCGAACCAAGGCGCGCCGGATTTCGAATTCGAGCAGGACTAACCGTTAATTTGGGAATCGGACACGGCGGGTCCGAACTGCACTTCTCACGACGTTTGCAATCGGCGCAAGAATGGAGGTTAGGACCCGCACGTCCTGAATTTAGAGTGGTTGTGATGGCCGCTCTAAAATTGAAGCTTGAGCGCCAACTGAATCGAGCGCGGGCCGCCGATCTGGTACAGCGGATTGAAGCCGCCGTTTGCGCCGCCGGCCCCAAGGCTGCCTGCCAGAGTTTGCGTCGAGTGACCGAAAAGAGGGCTGGTCAGGAGGTTGTTGGGAGGACCGAAGTTCGGATGATTGAAGATATTGAAAAACTCAGAGCGGAAGTGGAGGCGACCCCTCTCTGTCAAACGAAAGTCTCGCTGAAGCGCGAGATCGAGTTGCGCTGCTCCGAAAGCGCGCAGAACGTTGCGGCCCAAATCTCCCTGCTGGCCGCTTGGAGCCGTGCTGAATGCTGCTTTGTTGAAAATCTTGCCTCCGGGATATTGCGCACCGAAGTGTTCAAGCGGCACGCCCGGAACCACATTGGGACGGTAGCTGAGGACCGTACCTGTAGTGAAAGAAAGCGCCCCTACTACGTTAGCCGGTGGAGCTGATCGAGCGTAGACGAAACCATCGACGGACCATCCAGCAAGTGCGGCACTAACAACCTTGCTTCCCCCCGGACTGGGTAGATCATAGGTCACACCTGCGGTAAGCGCACTACGGATATCGAAGTCCGAGTTTCCGCGATCTATGCCCGGATTTGCGATCGAGCTCGGAGTATTCAGATTTGTGCCAAATGCATCGGTCGAAGCTATATCGATCGAGTGCGACCAACTGTACGAGGTCAAAGCCTGCAGACCTTTGGACAATCGTCGTTCAAACTTCACTTGTAGAGCATGGTAGTCCGACGTTGCCGTGTTCGTCGTGAAGTATACAAACTGAAAATTCGGATTCGGATTGAAGAGATTATTGACGCGCAGCAAATCACGGCCAATTGCACCAATATAGGCCAAAGACAAAGATTGGCTATTGCCAATTAATTGCTCAATAGCCCCATTCCATTCGTAAGTCCGTGGAAGCCTCAAATGAGGGTCGGCCACAATGATTGTGGTGACTGGCGGATTTGTCGTGATAGGAGGAGGAGCGGCATTCTGCGCGCTTATCGGAAACGGAACGAGTGCAAGATTCTTACTGGCGCCGTAAGGGAAGAATGCAGACGTTCCTCCGAGCGAACCTTGCCCGATGTCGTAAAAAATCCCAAACCCAACCCGCACAACGAGATCCCAGTCAGTTCGTTCGCGTAGTTGATACGCCAGTCCGACCCTTGGCGCCACATTTCCATAGGTAGTCTCATAAAGCCGAGTGCCGCGTGGCGCGAGCGTCATTGTCGCCGGATTGTTCAGGCCTACAACAGTGATCGGAT